>Ga0209212_1000135_pt1 | contig 146622 bp, 122 predicted proteins | sample RifGroC2_FD_183996 | JGI IMG/M metagenome (GOLD analysis project Ga0209212, IMG submission 183996) | Groundwater microbial communities from Rifle, Colorado, USA - Groundwater C2 (SPAdes) (version 2) | ecosystem: Environmental > Aquatic > Deep subsurface > Groundwater | place: Rifle, Colorado...
TGTACTGAAAACTGGCCATAATCATTCGTAGAAACTGTATGTCTCTCAGAATACTTAACTTCACCGGCAGAACTGCCTTCGAGTAAAGAAAGTTTTACTGTTATTGAAGTGTTTTCTACTAATTCACCGGATGAATTTCTCAATACTCCCTGGTAATTGAATTTTTCAGGTACCTGGCTATTCACGTGTAAAAAAGTAAAGACAATAAATAAAAATAAGAATACTGTTTTTTTCATAGTTTTTAAATTTTAGAGTGCTGTAAAAGCTAAAATAGAAAAGCTACCCGAAAACAACTAATTTTAAGGCAGCTTTTTTATAAATAGTTTTTGTTGTCCGGTAAAATCTTTTAATATCTTAATTATATTATACTGAAATGTAATGGTTCCCATGTTTCTGTCGCCCGTATCGGGCTTACTTTTTTTATTTGTATAGTTTTTACCATACTTTAGTTCCTACAGAACTAAACAATAGCCCCATAGGGGCAAAAGTAAGGTAAAAAACAGTTAAATATATAAATTGAAAGTGCTGTAAGCACGATAGTATTCTTATTTAAATTTTAACCGGACAAAAGTAATAAATAGTAATTAAAAAATTATTTTTCTAACTTTTCAAGACGTTTATTCATTTCCAGTAATTGATTTTTAAGATTATCGTTTTCGGTTTTCAGTTCTTTAACAGCTTCAACCAAAACAGCAGCCATTTCGGCAGAGTTAACTTTTTACAAGTTATAAATTGAGAACTAAAGAACTACCCTTATTTTAAAACCTGTTTATATATTTTTATACCTTGTCAATGCTTTAATCCCCAGATAACAATAATAGTCCAGCCTGACCCATTGTAAACGTATAATCCATCAGAATCTGAAACATGGCCTTTTAAACGGATAATATCACCTTCAACAGGTGTTGTTGGATAAACACTAACACTTCCCAGGTTAAGTATTGTATTTATTTTCAATTGATTTTTATCAAAATCGCCATAAATAAGTGGTGAAGTTGTACCTGAATTATCAATAATGAGTTTATTGGAACCTGTTTCACTTGTTCCGGCATTAAAACCTATAAAAACATTTGCAGATCCTGTAGCATTGTAACCGGCGCCATAACCAATAAATGTATTATTTGGCCCATTTTTCTGATTCGCACCTGCTTTACTGCCAATAAAAACATTATTTATTGTTGTATCGTTTTTTACCCCGGTTCCTTCGCCAATATACACGTTGTTATACCCTTTCGTGTTATTCATTCCGGCAGAGTTTCCAATAAAAACATTGTTATTGCAAACTGTGCTTTTCCACCCGGAATATGGGCCAATAAACACGTTATTATCACCGTTGCTTAATAAAGTACCCGATTCAACTCCGATAAGTACATTATTTGTTGATTCCGTGCTTGACAGGCCCGATTTATAACCAATATAAACATTGTTCCATCCTATAGTGTTTCCTTTACCACTTTGATAACCCAAAAAAGTATTGTAATGTGCATACCTGTAATCAGCGCCGCCAATATTACTGTAACCGCTTTCATACCCGAGAAACACGTTAAAATTACCATTGTTTTCGTACCCGGCCCAGGAACCAATCATCACATTGCTGCTGCCTGCTGTTGAGAGTTTTCCGGATTGATACCCGAGAAACAGGTTATTTGTACCAGTTGTATTGATTCCGCTCTCGTGCCCGATAAAATAATTGTCAGGAAAAAGATTCAGGAGGCTGCTCAGGCTTTCGCTTCCGGTTGTTCTTCCAATAACTGCAAAGCCTCCATTGTATCCTTTACCTGCCGAGTTAAAAGTAACACGGGTGCTATCGGGAGTAACGAAAAAATAATCATTTACACTTCCTTTTTTATTTGTTGTTCTGCCGCTTACTGCAAATCCGCCTATGTTCCCTTTTGTAGAATCTTCGTTCACATATATTCGTGTACTGTCTGTTGTTACATGAAGGTACTCCACTTCTTCGCCTGCTTTGTTTGATGTACGCCCGCTTACAGCAAAACCTCCCAGGTTGCCTTTAGCAAGTTCATTAACATAAACTTTTGCCCCGTCGGGGAAAACTGCAAAAACAATATTCCCGTCATGATCTTTCACCGCAAATAAGGTATCCGTGTCAGTAAAGTAAAGCGCGTTGTTATCGAGAACCTTTGCCTTGTTTGAATACAGTGCATAAGGAACAGAAATCATCTGAACAGTTCCCGTTTCGACCAATGCTCCGCCGGCAGGATTAGCCACTTCGGTTTTCAGGTACATTTCGTTAGACCAGTTAATTCCGGTAAAACTGCCTGAAAGAACGGTTCCTGCACCTGCCTGTACTGCAAACTGGCCATAATCATTTGTAGAAACCGTATGGCTCTCAGAATACTTAACTTCGCCGACGGAGCTGCCTTCGAGTAAAGAAAGTTTTACTGTTATGCTTGTATTTTCAACTAATTCGCCTGCCGGGTTTCTTAAAACACCCTGGTAATTGAATTTTTCAGGAGCCTGTGAATATGCTTGCAATAAAGCTGAGATAACTAGTATTAGTGTTATTGCTATCTTTTTCATGGCATTATTTTTAATTTGTTAATAAATGTTTTATTAATAATTTGCTAATTTTATTTTTCTAATTTTTGAAGTCGGTTATTCATTTCAATGAGTTGTTGTTTTAGATTACTATTTTCGTTTATTAAAGTATCAATTTGTTTTTGTTGCTCCTTTATAGCTTCAACTAATATAGGAGTAAATTTACTATAGTTTATTGCTTTATTCCCATCCAAATCTTCTTTAACTAGTTCAGGAAAATACTGTTCCACTTCTTGAGCCAAAAAACCAATCTGTTTTTTATCAGAAAATTTCATTTTGGGAAATTCATCCACTTTCAAATTATAATATACACCAGATAACTTTGATAATTTTTGAACAGTACTTGTAATTGGGATTATATCTTTTTTAAATTTTTCATCTGATGCGTCCCATGTACCACCTGAACTAAATGAACTCCCGTATACCCAAAGTGTATAAGTGCTTGTTTGTCCATCTGGAACATCAAGAATTAAACCATATCCATTAACTGCAGGATAATTTATTCCAACATTCCCGTTGATACGTAAATCATTCTGGTCAAACTCACCATAAATAAGGGCTGAAGTAGAATCGGCATTCGAGTTTTCAATTACCAATCGGTTACTTATTCCATCAATATCTTTTCCGGCTTCATATCCAATAAATATATTGCCTGATCCTTCGTGTATATTATGTCCGGCATCATAACCTAAAAAAGTATTTTTTGATCCCTCGTAATTCAAATATCCTGCATTAAATCCGAGCATCACATTATAACTTCCCGTGGTGGTTTTAGCTCCAACAGCCTGCCCGATATATGTATTTCTGACACCGGTATTCTCATCCGGGAATCCATAACCGGCACCTTGTCCAACAAAAGTATTGTTACCACCTGTAGCTATGCGGCCTGCCGATGTACCAATAAATGTATTATTTCCACCACCGGCATTTTCGCCGGCCATTGAACCCAACACGGTATTTGCTGCACCCGAAAGTTCATACCCGCTCCTGTATCCGACATAGGTATTTTGATACGTGTATTGGTTTACATAGCCGCTTTCTGTACCGATAAACACATTATTTCCCCCGGTAATATTCATATACCCACTCCTGTAACCCAAAAATAAATTATTGCTCCCGATGTTTGTATTGTACCCGGCCTGGTATCCCATCATGCTATTATATACCCCGTCGGTTATCTTATTACCTGTTTGGTGCCCGATAAAATAATTTTGTTTATTCAAATTAAGAAAGCTTTCAGAAGTTCCGCTTTCCAGGTTCGAGATTCCAAAACCTGCTATTGAATCTTTTACAAATATTCGTGTACTGTCGGGAAGTACCTGTAAATAGTTAAGTGGTTTTCCTTTTGATGATGTTCTGCCACTTACAGCAAAACCGCCAATATTGCCTTTTAATGTTGAGGTATCATTTACATATACACGGGTACTATCTGATGTTACCCGAAGGTACTCCACTTCTACGCCCGCTTTGTTTGATGTACGCCCGCTTACAGCAAAACCACCAATATTCCCTTTTGCTGTTTCGTTTACATAAACCTTTGCCCCGTCGGGGAAAACTGCAAAAACAATATTCCCGTCATGATCTTTCACCGCAAACAAGGTATCTGTTTCGGTAAAGTAAAGCGCGTTGTTATCGAGAACCTTTGCCTTGTTTGAATACAGTGCATAAGGAACAGAAATCAGCTGAACGGTTCCCGTTTCAACCAATGTTCCACCGGCAGGATTAGCCACCTCGGTTTTCAGGTACATTTCGTTAGACCAGTTAATTCCGGTAAAACTGCCTGAAAGAACGGTTCCTGCACCTGCCTGTACTGCAAACTGTCCATAATCATTTGTAGAAACTGTATGACTCTCAGAATACTTAACTTCGCCGGCGGAACTGCCTTCGAGTAAAGAAAGTTTTACTGTTATGCTTGTATTTTCAACTAATTCGCCTGCCGGGTTTCTTAAAACACCCTGGTAATTGAATTTTTCAGGAGCCTGACTAAATGTATTTATAGTAACAATACACAACAATCCTGTTAAAAATAAATAAAATTGCTTTTTCATATTGTGAGAATTAAAGTAAAGAAGAAATATACTGTATAAATCATAAATATTCAAATTAAATTGACAAATGCATTGTAAACAAAGAGACTCCTGTTTCTCTCACTTTTGCGGGGTACCCACAGGAAGCCCTGAAAACACAGGAATATTTTTCAAAAACGGGCATATCGTTTTGTAACACGCTGAAAACAGGAAATAAGAGGCTGTCAAAAGTGTTCATGTTGTTCATATTTTTGCCACGCAAGAAAAAATTTCGACAGGCCTGCCCATTCGGCAGACAGGCCTATCGAAGCATGGATATTAAAAAACATTTGAGACAGCCCGTGTATTTATCCCAATTCGTTTTTGTTTTATTTCCTTTTAACAGGTTTCTTTTCAATTTTTATATCCGCTTTTTTAGGCGGAATCAGCTTCCAGGTATATCTTCCAACCTCATTCCCATTAAGCAATTGTCTTACAGCAATAGAATAACTTTGTTTTTTCAGCTTATCGGGAACATGAATGAATAATTTTAAGTGAACTTTAGAGTTAGCCCGGAATAGTAAATCTTCCAAACCAGATTTTCCCGATGGGTTAATTGGGGCAAATCCTATTCTCCTCTTCTTGTTGTGTAATACATAAGGAGAACCCCTGTAAATCATTTTTTTCCATGATAAGGGGACTTGCAATAAAACTTTAACTGACCGGGGAAGTTTAGAAATGATTTCAAGGCTCATTTTCTGGTTTCTGTCTGGTAAACCCGGCGAAATAAAGCCTAAACTAAGCCAGCCTTTTTCAGGAAGCTCTTCTGTTGGTTCTTGTTCATTGGAAGTATCCGGAACAGGATCTTGTTCTTCAACAGGATCTATATCCGGGGCCTCTGCCTGCTCGGGTTCTTCTTCGGGGGCAGGACTCGAAGAGCTTTTCTTCATTTCAACTATGTCGAAATTTTTCCAGGTAACATTGTTGTTTTCGCGAATATATTTATAATATTTATCCCAGTCCCAATCGGGTATCTTTTTGGGATCAATCGAAGGATCTTCATCACATGAAATTACAGCCACGAAACAATAATGGCCAACAGGGCTTGTCGGAATCCACGACAATTCATTACTAACTGTCAGGTTTTCAATGTTATCACCAAAAGGAATAGCATAAGGGAAATTAATCTCGCCTATTAAATTTAACATGGATGGAGTAAGAAGGGTTGCCGGTTCTGAATAAAATGCCGTTACTTTTGCATTCGTAGGGAGAGCTCCGCCCTGGTTTAATGCTCTGAAATATAAATAGTTTGTAGCATTATACGTTGCATTCTCACTTAATCCGTCATTGTTCCTGTTTGCAACATTCAGTCCTCCAAATTCAGTTTGCGGATCGGGTACAGAACTATTCTTATTGATAACATCAGGGCTCCATGATATTGAACCCGAGTGTGGTAAACCATCATCTCCAATATAATCGCGCAGGTATAAATCGGGAAACGTGTTTAAACATGTTGTTGCAAATGCATTCAGATTAGGCATATTTATGGGTAATTGTTCCTGATATCCGATTCCCGGATCGTGAGAAAGCGGTGTTCCATAAGAAATATCCCTGAGGATTTTCCTGATTTGTAACGGGCTGAACCTAAAACCCTGGTTGGCAATTGCCATACTTTGCATATTTAAAACAGCACCTGCAATAATTGCAGCTGCCCCGGATGTTCCTCCATAAGTATCGGTATATTGATCTGTTGCCCCGGATATGTCGGATGACAGGGTATTTATGTTTTCGCCCCATGCATAGCAATCAATGCGTTCACCTTTTGGCGCCCATGGCATAATTTCGTGGGTAGTTACCGAGCCTGCAATTGAAGTAGATGAGTGAGCTGCGGTAACAAGTATTGCTCCCGAATCTCCATGGTATTGAGCCGAACCAGGGTAAAGAATAAACTGGCCGCCAATTTGTAAATCATCCAGGTTAACACAGGTATCAGAGCCATTTCCATTGCCCCCCGGTTCTATAACGATAATGCCTAATGCAGATGCAAGCCTGATGGCGTTAAAAACTTCGTTATTAACTTCTACAGGAACTTTACAAGAAATTCCCGAATATAAAGCTTCTGCCTGTGATTCAATCAAAAGAACATCTCCAAACCCCAGGTAAGTCAAGCTAAAAAGTATCGCATCTTCAAGGGTTAATTCACCAACCGGAGGAGGGGCATCAACATAAGAAATAACGTTAAGGTCAGAAGCCGGGGCTATACCGATGCAATATTGGCCATTATCAGCAGCGCCGACTATTCCAAGTACAGATGTTCCTTCTGCCCGGCCATTATTATCTACAGAACCCGCCAGTTGGTTTATTGTACCCAAATCCTGGTGGTTAAGTGTCCATCCTTTTTCAATATCACAAAACTTTATTCCGGCGCCATCGCTACCCGGGATTAATGTATTATCCCAAACCGTTTTCGCGCCAATTCCACCCGGTGCAGCATCTAAATAGTTTTGATCAATTGCTCTTGCTTCATCGGAATAACTTACAGATGGATGAGAATACCTGGCCGATGTTTTTAAGGTTTTAATATTGTTCCATGCCGAGAGCTCTTCAAGGATTGCCTGATGTTTGAATTCAACAGGACAGGTAACCCTGAAATACTGAAAGAAGTTTCCTTCCTTATATGTCGGGTCCATCTCTTTGGCTTTGCCAATCAGTTTTTTAAGTGTCTCTGGTTTAACACCCGAGTAAAGAGGGCTGATGCTTATTCCCGGGAACTTTTTAACCAGTTGCTCCAACGGGCCCACGTTATACTCTTTAATGAATTTTCCTACATCGTTGGTATATGGAAGATTGATTCCATCGTGGAATTGAACCACGATCTGGGTTCTGTAATCTGCTTTAGAGGGTTTTGGTTTAATGATTTCCCTCTTCGTATTTTTACTTTTAATTACCGGTTTTTTGATCGCCATGTTTAAATTCTTTAGGGTTAATAATTAGTGTACTTGCATTATTTAGTTTTATTACCTTGATTCTGATTTTTAATTGCATATTTATTTTAATAATTATCTGACACCCTGTTTTTAATTTATTATATACCAGCCAGTTCCATCAGATTGAATTACTCTTTTATCATTTAGAGTAGAGATTAGTATTGTTGTTACACCATCAATAGTTTCAGCCGAGTAACCATCAATTGTAATATTCCCTGCTGTTGAATTAATTTTTTTTATCACATAAATTCTTCCCGAACATGTACTGGCAGCAGGCAATGTAATAGTAGCAGTGGCAGCATTTACCAAAACAGTGTAATGAGTTGCTCCAAGAGTAGTATTTGTTGTTACAGTTGAAATAGGCAATGCTATTGCTCTATTAACTTCCAATTTCCCATTTACCCGGAGTACCTGACTGCTTACATCAGCATTAAATTCCCCGTAAATTAACGAGCTGGTTCTCGATAAAGCCTCACTTGTTCTGTCTTTACTATCTATAAACAATTTATCGCTACCTGTTTCGTAATATCCGGCTCTGTACCCGAGAAAAATATTTCCCGCTCCCGTGGAATTTGTTCTGCCCGCTTCGTTACCTATAAACAAGTTATAATTACCCGAGTAGTTCGAGTAACCGGCCTGAAATCCTATAAAGGTATTGTAATCCCCGTTATAGTTTGTAAACCCTGCCTGGTCCCCGATAAACGTTGAAAAATCGCCCATATAATTAGAATATCCTACCTGGTACCCTATAAAAGTGTTATTTCTGCCACTGTATTCGGTGTATCCAGCCTGGTAACCAATATATACATTAAAACGCGGAGGGCTCCCGGCATTAATAGGATTCATTCCATAACCTGCATTGTGCCCGATATATACATTACTTCGGCCTGTTGTATTGTATAAAGCAGATTGATCGCCAATATAAATGTTATTATTACCCGGTTGGGTAGGCCCTTCTGCAATTCCAACATTACTATAACCTGCCTGATAACCGATGCAAACATTTTTGCCTCCTTTCCATGTTTTCCAGCCTGCCTGATAACCTATAAATGCATTATTATTGCCGGTTTCGTTAGTATAACCCGCCTGGTACCCTATAAATGCATTATTATTCCCCGTTTTATTTTTGTGCCCTGCACGAAATCCAATATATGCATTGTAATCGCCATCTGTATTTGCCTTCCCACTTCCATTTCCAAGAAAGATGTTTTGCTCTCCAATAGTGTTATAAAACCCGGAACTATCGCCCAGAAACACGTTATTATTACCTGTACTGTTCGTGAAACCGGCAACATGGCCTAAAAACGTGTTATTGTTTCCTTCTGTATTTCCATAACCACTATTATATCCTAAAAACACGTTGCTTTCGCCCAATGTATTGGTTCTTCCACTTTCATTCCCAATAAAAACGTTGCTGTTCCCTGTATCATTTGAATACCCTGCCCTGTAACCAATAAAAACCCCGTTGCTCCCGTCTGTATTAGACATACCCGCTTCATAACCGACGAATGAGTTATATAACCCGTTTGCTATTACACTTCCGCTCTGATGTCCAATAAAATAGTTATCTTTAGTCATATCCATAAACCTGGTTGGTTCGCCCAGTTTCCCGGATGTTCGCCCGCTCACTGCAAAACCGCCAATATTCCCTTTTACCGTGGGTTCGGTAATATATATCCTGGTACTATCTCTTGTAACCTGCAAATAATCATTAACAGTTCCCTTTGCAGATGTCCGGCCACTAACAGCAAAACCGCCTATGTTTCCTTTTGTAGAATCTTCGTTCACATAAATTCGTGTACTGTCTGGTGTTACCCTGAAATACTCGAGGCTTTCACCTGCTTTGTTCGAGGTGCGGCCGCTTACAGCAAAACCACCAATATTCCCTTTTGCTGATGCATCAACAAATACTTTAACGCCGTCGGGGTAAACAGCAAATACCGTATCGTTGTTGGCATTAATAACCTGGAATAAAGCACCCGAAGTGCTGGCTGATTTTACTTCCAGTTTACTCAGGGGATTTGATGATCCTACTCCCACATTTCCCATATTGTAATACAACTTATCTCCATTAAAAGCCCATTGGCTGCTATCATAAGGAAGCACAATTTCATTTCCATTACTAATTCTCAATGTATCGCCATCGAGAGTTAATTCCTGCTCATCCGTGTTCGTTCCTGTAAATGCAGAAAGGTTTATTTCTGTCGGCTCGGGATTATTTGTAATTGTTAATACATTGTCAGTAAGATTCAAATCCTGAATTTCGTTTGCAGGGTCGGCATCAGCATCATCTTTATTTTCAACATCTTTTGCATAAAGTGCATAAGGAACCGAAAGCAATTGCATTGTTCCCATATCGAGTAAACCGCTACCTGTATTTACCTGTACATTTAAAAACTTGTCGGATACTCCCCAGTTTATTGAAGAAAAAGTTCCCACGGGACTGGTTCCATTACCAATTTCCAGATTCACCATTCCAAAGTTGTTGGTGATTTTGCTATGCTGTTCGCTATATATTGTAGTACCGGCAGCAGAACCTTCAATAATTGAAATTTGAACTGTTACATCCTGATTTTTAATAAGTTCACCCACATTATCTCTTATTACAGCCTGATAATTAAATTTTTCAGGAATTTGTGCAAATACAATAGTTGAAAACATGCACAAATAAACGATTACAAACACCAGCGTTATCTTTCTCATATTCAGTAGTTTTTTAAATTAAAAATTAAAGATAACGTTTTGATTGCAAAGAATCAAGAGGAATTAATAAATGATTAAGATTTAAAAATTACCGCTTATTATTTTTTTGCTTTTTAAATTTACATATTTACCTGCCCTGAGTTATTTAAATGAATTACATTAAATTTAACGTGGGTTCGATATTAGAATTAAAAATAGATTCTTGTCTTATAATTCTAAAACTATTCAAAATACATTGATAATCATTTAGTTTGTTTTGAAAAAAGCTCCATGGGTTAACCTGCCTTTGGCAGGAGCTTAATCTTTGTAGATGATTGGATTAATGAAGAAAAACGCACCAAATACAAAATTTTTAGATGTAAATCAGATATGTGGTGCGCAAAGTATATATATAGCAATGAGTAATGATTCTCAACTATTTTGTATTTGTACCATTGCGCGTCAAGAAAACCTCGTAACATCGAATAACATAGTACTGACGCGCCGATATAAACAAGATAATTTTTCTATAAAGATTGTGCTCCTCTGGAGCATAAACATAAAAATATATTAGAAATAAATCAGGGTTATAGAACTCACATTAAATTTAAATAATCCGTTGTACGATTAGGCTTTGTTTCCTGTTAATTTTAATCAGGAATTCTATTATTTAAAGCACTATTGTCCGGTAAAATTGAACCCAATAAAGATGTCGCAACTATGTTGCTTCATAAATTTTATAATGTATTTATCTACAAATATATAGCAACTACGTTGCTAATATAAATACTGCGTAGCACCTGCCTGCCGCAGGCTGGGTAAAATCTTTGTAGAATTAAACAGTAAATAAAAATGAAGCCACTTAGTGGCGAAATCTAAGAAAAGGTTTAATATTATTCATATTACAGGGTTTAGTAAAATTTTAATCGGACACCAATGTATTTAAAGTATTTTACCGGGATAATATGCTTTTATTTTTCCTTGTAAAAATTTGAGTCTCATAGTTTTTGTGGTAAAAAACATCTGCTAAAATGCTAATCCATAAAGATGCATAAAATCAGCACTTTAAACTTATGAACACGCAACAGGTTAAAATAATTTAAACCAAAAGAATTATTTACCGTAAAAAGTTAAATTATGCACAATTTTTGCCAGATAATTGCATTATACTTTACAAAGTGAATATATTTAAATTATATTTGATAATTGAAATTCAATAACCTGATTTAAAAATGAAACAAATAGCGCTAATTACAGGCTTCATTTTAATAGCAAATATATTATCTGCACAAGTTCCCGGCGAACTTAAATGGAAAGAAAATATCATTAAAAACCATATCCATACACAAACTCAATGGAATCATAAATACGAGAAAGGAAAACCTAAAAAAGACGGGTATAAAAACTTTTCTAAAACGTATGATCACAACGGGAATATTATTGAGGAAATCTATTATCAGTCGGGAAAACCAGGAAGTATTGATCAAAAACTAAGTTACAAGTACGATAATAAAGAAAATAAAGTTGAATATATAAATACAAAAGGTGCAGAAGGGAAAGTGTTATTTAAACAAAATATTACCTATGATAATTCAGGTAAAAAAATCCGTGAAGAAAGATACAATGGCTCCGATTACGAAATTATAAAGTATAGCTACGATACCAAAAATCGTATCTCGGAAATTGTAAGAACTGATCTTGAAGGAAAAATTGCACAAAAAAGAATTTTTGAGTATTCAAATAACATATCAACAATACATATTACCGATGGCAATAATATAAACCTGGGGAAAATTGTAAATAAGTACGATAATAACCAAAATATTATTGAGACAACTGAATACGAGGTAGATGGCAAAATCAAAGAACACTATTTTTATAAATTTCAAAATAAGCTGATGGTTGAAAAATCAAAATACATTTTTGATAATTTCAATTATAAAGAAACATACAAACATGATGATAAGGGCAACTTGCTTGAAATTACGCGCGAACAACCTTTAGGAAACATATTTATAAATAACACTTATATTTACGATTCGAATGGAAATATAATTGAAGAAAAATGGTACGATGATGATCCAACAGAATATTCGAAAAAATCATATTATTATAATTCAAAAGGGATACTTGAAAAGGTAGATGTTTATTACGCTGCATATAAATATAAAATGCAGTATCGCTACGAGTATAAATTTTACTAAATAAAAAATAAACCCTGGTTTCACCGGGGTTATTTTTTTAATCGTATTTGTTTAAATCCAGGTTTTTATCACGGGGACCGGGTTTAACTTCGAGAAGTTCCACTTCGAAAATTGTAGATGTATAAGGAGGAATTATTCCTGTTGAAGAACCGGTTTCACCAAATCCTATTTGAGAAGGTAATATGAATATTGAACGTTCGCCGGCTTTCATGCGTCCAATAGCTTCTTCCAAACCGGTTATAACCTGCCATTTTTTTCCATAAACAAACTGGAAAGGGGAATTCCTGCGCTTTGTGGAGTCGAAAAATTTCCCGTTTAAAAATTTTCCCTCGTAATGTATGGTAACCGTGTCGCCCAATTGTACATTTTCTCCAATTCCCTCTTTAATTATTAAATGAATTAATCCTGATTGTGTCGGAGACATTGAAATTTTTTCCTGTTCTATAAATTGCCGTAAAATTACTTTTTCATAATCGCCAAAATCTTCTATCCAGTTTAAAAAAGCTTCTTTCTCACGGTAATATTCGCTTTCGGTTTGTATTTCAATAATATCGATAACAACTTTCATCTCCTTCCCTGGTTGTATGAATTGCGGCAACGAGGTTTCGAGCGTTTTTTCAAAAAAATCGGCAGCAGAAATAATAAAAGTAGCCTTTTCATTTTCAGCAAGCATTAAAAAGCATTCATCAATAGAACCGGGGTAAGAAGGATCGGTAATCTGCAACATTCTTCTGCCTTCAAAAAATACAGAGTCGTCCATTGTTTTATAATAAATATCGGCTGTCAGATAGTCTCCGGGTTTAGCTTTTTCGGTACTTTCACCAAATTTCTCGAGCTTATAATAAAAACCCGATTCAGATTTTGAAAATCCCGGGTATTTTGAAAAATAATCACAAGAATTAAGAAGAATAATTGAAATTAAAACCAGGATAAGCCGTTTATTCATTTTTTCACGATTTATAGTATTTTTTCAAAGATAACTTTTTTTAAATAAAAAAAATATGGTATTCACTTACAAAATAAGAAATCTGAATCAATACAATCAGCTTATAAATTTACTGCCCTATTTTTACTACTTCAATATCATAAAGTATTATTGCACGGCCGGGGATTTTATCTCCATCACCAATTAATCCATGAGCTAAATGTGGTGGTAAAATAAATCGGGCTTTACTTTTTTCAGTAAGAAACAGAACCCCTTCTTCGAGTCCGGCTTCCACCCCGCCCTTGCCTACAATAAATTTTTTAGTTCCTGTACTATCTGATGAATATAGCAGGGTTCCGTCTAATAACCAGAGCTTGTAGTTTAATTCAACATAATCCCTTTTATTCACTTTTTTACCCTTGCCATCAAAATAAACGTTATACCAAAGTCCGGTTGCAGAAACACTCATTTCCCAGTTCCTGCGATTTATATAATTTTTTATTATTTCTGTATCGTTATCAACCAATACTTTATTTACTTTTTCAAGAGTTCTTTTATAGTTTGATGGTATATTTTTCTGCGGCTCCTGTTTTTTTTGTCTGCAAGAAAAAGACAATAAAACAAGAAGCAAAAAAACACTGATTTTTAATGAGTTATAATGCATTTTGAAGTTCTGTTTGGTATTTTGGCAATAGTTCTCTAAATTTTTTTAATGTTTCATCAAGAGAAACATATGAATATCCACCCGATGCATTTTTATGCCCGCCACCGTTAAAATTTTCTTCAGCAAATTTATTTACTGAAAAATTACCTTTCGAACGAAATGATATTTTTATCTGCTTGTCTCTTTCAATAAAAATAGCTGTAAACCTTATGTTCTTAATCGAAAGGGGTAAATTCACAAATCCTTCGGAATCACCCGGGGCAAAATTAAATTCTTTTAATTCGTCTTTTGTAATACTTATAATTGCTGCATGATATTCAGGAAAAACCTCCATTTTTTTATGAAGGCAGTATCCCAATAAACGCATTCTGTCAGCAGAAAAATTATCGTACACATTCCAGTAAATTCGGTCTTTATCAATTCCAAATCCAACCAGTTTTGAAACAACCAAATAGGTATATGGATTTGATGAATTATAATTAAAAGACCCTGTGTCGGTCATTATACCGCAGTATATACATTCAGCAATATTTTTATCAATTAAATCTTCGTCACCCAGGCTTTCAATAACATGATAAACCATTTCGGCAGTAGAACTGTATTGAATATCAGAAATAGCAATATCTGCAAAGTCTGATGGATCGGGATGATGATCAATCATTACTTTTACAGCTTTCGATTCATTAAGATATTTTTCCAGGCCTTCAGTACGTTCAAAATTATTAAAATCAAGAGCGATAATTAAATCCGCATCACGAATTGCATTTGTAACTGTTCCCGTGTTTCGTTTATAAACTGTAACATTCTCGTTTCCAGGCATCCAATGCAAAAATTCAGGATAATCATTGGGTGATACCATAAAAGGATTTTTTCCTTTTTTAACTAAATAATGATAGAATGCAAGTATTGAACCTATTGCATCACCATCAGGATTATAATGTGTAATTATCAATGGTTTTTCTGATAATTCGATTCTGTTTTTGAGTTCTTTTATTATGTTGTTTTGTATTTCTTTCACTTTCAGAAACTTTAAGTTTTTATAACTGTATCAAAGATAAAATAATCTGATCAGAATTTAAGTATTCACAAAAATTTTATATCTTCGATACTAGAACCAATAATTTTAAATATGCCATTAGGTTATACATTTGCAATGATTAAACCGCAAGCTTGCCGTAAAAATCATGTGGGCCCAATTTTAGCCATGATTAACCAGGCAGGTTTCAGGATTTCAGCAATCCGCTCGACCAAACTAACCCGCGATGAAGCAGAGAAGTTTTACGAAATGCACCGGGGGAAACCCTTTTACGAAGGACTTGTTGAATTTATGAGTTCGGGCCCCATTGTAGCATTATTGCTCGAAAAAGAAAACGCGATTGAAGATTTTCGAAAACTAATTGGTAATACAGACCCGTCAAAAGCAGAAGAAGGTACAATCCGTAAAATGTTTGCCGAATCGTTGCAACGTAATGCAATACATGGTGCAGATACTCCTGAAAATGCAAAACGTGAAGCGGATTTCTTCTTTAACCAGAGAGAAAGGTATTAAGTACAGAAGATAAAAGATAAAAATTTATTTTAAAATTATTTCATCAATTATACTTTCACCGGCCCTGTCGTTCAGGGCTTTTTTTAACCCGTCACGAAGCATGAATAACTCGTTTCGAATAACTGATGAGTTTAATTTTACAAAGAGTTTACGGTCTTTAATATAAAGTTCTTTTGTTGAGCGGGCAATGGTTTTACCAACAACTTCATCCCACGATCTGATTAAACCTACTTCTTTTAGTTTGTTCTCAATTTTAAGTGATTTCAGGTATTGCCCTATCACTTCATCGAGTTTCTGGGTATTGTTTTTTCTCATAAATTTTAATTATTCAACTTTCTTAACAATTAAATTCCCGTTCGATTCAATTTCAAATAAACTATGAGGGATATCGATTTCACGTAATATGGGTTCAAGCCTGTCCTGGTTGGTATCGGTAATGAATATCTGTCCAAAATGATGCTCAGCAACCAGTTCTATCATTTTCCTGACTCTTTGTGTGTCAAACTTATCAAATACATCATCGAGTAATAATATTGGATTAAATCCATTGATTTTTTTCATAAAATCGAATTGGGCTAATTTAAGCGAAACAAGATATGTTTTTTGTTGTCCCTGTGAACCGGCTCTTTTCATCGGGAAACCATTTAATGAAAGTATCAAATCGTCTTTGTGTACACCAACAGATGTATATTGAACAGCTCTGTCTTTATCTATCGCTGCTTTTAGCAATTCCCGGTATTCTCCTTCGAATAACTGTGATTCATAAACCAATTCAACTTTTTCCCTGTTTTCAGATATCCGGTTGTAATAATCCTGAAAGATAGGAATAAGTTCTTCAACAAATTTAACGCGGGTTAAATGTATTTTTTCACCTAAAATAATAAGTTGTTCATCCCAAATATCGATAGTTTCAGGATCAAAACCGCGTGTTAAATAAAAATCTTTTAAAAGTTTATTACGTTGTGCTAAAGCCCTGTTGTAGCGGATTAAATTTTCAAGATAATCCTTGTCGTATTGCGAAATAACACTATCCATAAACCTCCTGCGTTCTTCACTCCCGTCAAGAATAAGGTTGTTGTCTAATGGCGAAATCATGACTATGGGCAACAAACCAATATGATCGGATAGCTTCTGGTATTCCTTTTTATTTCGTTTAAATTGTTTTTTTTTGGTTCGTTTTAAACCGCAATAAATATCTTCGTCTTTTTCATTTCTTTCATATTCGCCCTGAATAACAAAAAAATCTTCTTCGTATTTAATGTTCTGGATATCAATCGGATTAAGGTAACTTTTACACATTGAAAGATAATAAACAGCATCGAGCAAATTTGTTTTTCCAACACCATTTCTACCTATAAAACAATTGATTTTCGAAGAAAAATTCAGCTCAAGCTCACTGTAATTCTTAAAATTTATTAATGATAATTTTTTAAGATACATAAAAAATCTTTTTACAAAGATTTGATTTATTCGGTAGAATTAAAAAATATAAGTGCAATAAATATCAATTTTTATAAACAAAATATTTTATAAATTAGTCAAAAGAATTACATTTGCGTTTCTATTAATTTCAGGAACATATAATATTAATTTAGTTAGAATACGATGAGCAAAAAGAAAATATCTAATGAAGATCAGTTAGAAACAGTAGAAAATGCATTAAGCAAAACAGAACATTATATTGAAGAAAATCAGAAAAGCCTTACCATAATTGTACTTGCAATAGCAATTATTGTTGGTGGATATTTAGGATATAAACGATTCGTGGTTGTTCCAAAAGAAAATGAAGCATTAACACAAATGTGGATGGCTGAGCAATATTTTGCCCGTGATTCATTTAACCTAGCTTTAAATGGCGATGGTAACTATTTAGGTTTTCTCGATATTATTGATGAATACAGTATTACTAAATCGGCAAATCTTGCAAATTATTACAGTGGAATATCTTATTTGCACTTAGGACAATACGAAAAAGCTATTGAATACCTGAAAAAGTTTGAATCTGACGATAAAATGCTTGCTCCTGTTGCTTTTGGAGCTATTGGCGATGCGTACATGGAACTTAACAATACCAGTGAGGCTGCAGGTTTTTATAAACGTGCTGCTGATGAATATGTAAATAACTTCACAACTCCTTTATATTTAATGAAATTAGGCTTTGTTTACGAACAAACCGGCAAATATGAAGATGCCTTGGAAGTATATCAAAAAATCGAAAAAGATTTTCCTAATTCAACCGAAGGAAAACAAATTGAAAAATACATCACACGTGCTGAATTAATGATAAGCAAATAATATTTAGCATTGTTTTTATTTAAAAAAAGTCCTGAGATTTCAGGATTTTTTTATTGATATCAATTACCTTTGAATAACTAAATCTATAAAATATGGCAACAAATCTAAAAAACCTTTCGGATTATGATATTAAATCTGTTCCATCTGCATCGAATATGCGTTTTGGAATAGTAGTAGCAGAATGGAACAGCGACATTACAAATGCATTACTCAAAGGAGCTTTAGAAACATTAAAAAAGCATGGTGCATTGGAAGAAAACATACTTGTAAAATTTGTTCCCGGGGCTGTTGAGCTTACTCTTGGGGCACAATTTATGGCTGAATATGCCGATTTAGATGCTATAATTTGCCTGGGTTGTGTAATTCAGGGTGAAACACGCCATTTCGATTTTGTTTGCCAGAGTGTTACTCACGGAATAACCGAATTAAATATGAATTACAATATTCCTTTTATTTATGGTATATTAACTACAGATAACATACAACAAGCAAAAGATCGTTCAGGAGGTTCGTACGGGAACAAAGGCGATGAAGCTGCTGTTACTGCAATAAAAATGGCCCAATTACAGGGGGAGATGGAAGAAATGGAAGAATAAACTCAACTCTTTATAGAAATAAAAAAGGTTGTTTCATAATAATTGAAACAACCTTTTTTATTGAGCGGGAGACCTGCCTGAACCGGCAGGCAGGCGGAACTCGAATGCCGAATTTCACCAAGCTTTGTTTGGCTTGAAATTCGAGCATCCACGAAAAATTATGAAAATCATTGATTTTCAATTTTTTGAGATCCGCGACCTTCAGATATTTCTTTTTCTATAAAATTCAAAATTCTTTGTTGACTTTTATAGTTTTTTATCTTTCTCTCTAACTTCATAGCATCTGACCTTGATTCTACTACTCTATAAAACTTTATTTCCACGGGATACCTTTTGATGTATAATTCTCAAATCCATGATTGTGCCTTTTAATTCTATCAAGTAGGTTTTGTGTTTGACCAATATAGAATTTTTGCAATGATTCTGAGAATAAAATGTAAACATAGTATTTCATAATACAAGAAAAAGATTGCTTTTATGCAATCTTTTCTTTTGAGCGGGAGACGGAACTCGAATCCGCGACCCTTAGCTTGGAAGGCTAATGCTCTACCAACTGAGCTACTCCCGCAATATGTTGGTGGGGAGAGCAGGATTCGAACCTACGAAGGCGTACGCCAGCAGATTTACAGTCTGCCCCTGTTGGCCACTTAGGTATCTCCCCAACAATAACATTTCCGAGCCGATGGAGGGATTCGAACCCCCGACCAGCTGATTACAAATCAGCTGCTCTGGCCAACTGAGCTACATCGGCATTTCTTATAAGAACATTGATAATTCGAGTTGCAAAAATATTAAAAATCCACAATTATCAAACTCCTATTTGAATTATTTTATATAAAAAAACTCATCTCAAAATTCGATTATTTCTAAAGATTTTGAAATGAGCCTTTTAAATTTATTATCCCGAAATATTTTTATTCAACTATTTTTTCGGGTTATACCCTCTTTTTTTAGCAGCATCTTCTAATCGTTGCTGCCATTTTGATTTGACAACCGGTTTTTTCTTGTTCTCATGAATTTTCCTCATAATTTCTTCATCATCAACAAACCGTCTGATTATTATTGTTTGTCCTAATGTGAATACGTTTGACAAGAAATAATAATAACTTAAACCTGCTGAATAGCTGTTAAAGAAAAACAACATCATTATCGGCATCAACCAGGTCATCATAAACTTCATACCAGGTATTTGCTGATTGGTATCGCCCATTTGTTCAGTGCTTATTCTTGTAGTAAAAATCAAGGCAACAGCCATAAGGATTGTAAATAAGCTTACATGATCGCCATATCCGAATGGAACCGTAAATGGTAAATTGATTATTGAATCGTATGCAGATAAATCGTCTGCCCATAAAAATGCTTTCTGACGCAATTCGAAAGATGCAGGGAAAAACCGGAACATGGCAATAATTATAGGGAACTGAATAAGCATTGGAATACATCCTCCCATAGGATTTACTCCTGCTTTCTTATACATAGCCATGGTTGCCTGCTGTTTTTTCATGGCATCTTCCTTTTTGGGGAATTTTTTTCCTATCTCATCAACTTCAGGTTTTAACACTCTCATTTTCGCAGTTGATAAGTACGATTTATAAGTAAGCGGGAATAGAATTAATTTTATAAAAATGGTTAACAACAAAATGATCAATCCATAATTTAAAATATAATTATCCAAAAAATTGAAAACAGGAATAACAATAAATCGGTTTACCCATCCAAAAATACCCCATCCTAAAGGGACAATTCGTTCAAAATCCATTTCGTACTCTTTTAACGTGTTGAAATGATTAGGGCCGAAATAAAATTTTAACGGAACTGTTGATTTTTCGGAATTCTCAAAAGGAATTCCAATAGATGAACTAAAATACTTTAAGTATTTCCCCGGGTTATCTTCGTTTTCGAGATTCTGAAATTCGACTACTGCATTTGTAAAGAAATTATTGGCTACAAGAATTGACGAAAAGAATTGTTGCTGATAGGAAATCCATTTTAACTTTTCGTTCAGCTCTTCTTTTTTCCCGTCTTTACTACCCCTTGCAGTTAAGGAATTTACTTCATCCTGATAGAACTTGTATCCAATGGTTGTGTAAGTATTTTCATTTTTAGCACCTTTTTCCTGTTGGGGTGAATACATTGACCATTTTAAATCCATAACACTTTGATTTGATGCAATTACTCCGTTTATTCCAACAAAGTTTATATCAAAATCAATCATGTAACTGTTAGGATACAATGTGTAAACATATTCGATATATTTACCTTCACCTGCATACAAACGCATTTTTACAGATTCAGGATTAGTATCAACTAAATAACTTTCTTTTTCATTTTCCGAATTAAAAAACAGGTCATTTGTTATTATGCTCCTGTTTTGCGAAAAGAAATTCAAACCAAAAACGGTTGAATCGCCATCAAATAAAATAAGTGGTTTTTGGGTATATGTTTTATAGTTTTTAAGTTCTACAGAATATATCCGTCCACCTTTATTTGTAACTTTTATTCTTAATAAATCATTCTCTATTGTAATAAATTTCTGTAAACCTTCAGCAGCATCGGCGAAACTTCCAAACATGCTTTTAAGTTGTTCTTTATTAGCACTATCAGATGCTTGTATGGTTTTTGGTAATAATGCTTTGGCATCTTCAAATGCCTTTTCTTCTATCATTTGTTGCTGATGCACCATTTCAAGGGAATCTCTTTTATGCTTTGCTTCCTCGATCTGTTCTTTTGAAGGTTTATTCATCACGCTATAGATAATGAGTATCCCTGCAATTAATATGATTCCAATAATTGAATTTTTGTCCATTTTTCTCCCTATTAATCTTTATAATTAGTTTTTTGAATTATTTACAAGTACACATTTCCCTTACAAAATCAACAAATAAAGGATGTGGGTTAACAACAGTGCTTTTGTATTCAGGATGAAACTGTACTCCTATAAACCATCGATGATTTGGAATTTCCATTATCTCAACCAGATTGGTATCAGGATTTAACCCAACGGCCTTCATTCCTGCATTTTCGAATTGTTCGAGATAAGTATTATTAAATTCATAACGATGCCTGTGTCGTTCCTGGATATGTTCCTGTTTATATATGTCATGAACTTTAGTTCCATTTTTCAAATCGCAAGGATAAGCACCCAAACGCATTGTTCCTCCCTTTTCGGTTATTCCCTTTTGCTCTTCCATTAAATCAATAACCGGGTTTGTAGTTGTACGGCTCATCTCTGTGGAATTAGCGTCGGTATAGCCAAGTACATTTCGTGCAAACTCAATAACCGCACACTGCATTCCTAAACAAATACCTAAAAATGGCAGGTTATTTTCACGCGCATACCGAACGGCGCTTATTTTACCTTCTATTCCCCTGTTACCAAACCCGGGAGCAACAATTATTCCCTGAACATCTTTTAACATTTCAGCCACATTGGTATCATCAATAACCTCAGAATGTAAACTCTTGATTCTTACTTTACATTGATTTACCGATCCTGCATGAACAAAAGATTCCATAATTGATTTGTACGAATCGGGAAGTTCAATATATTTACCCACCAAGCCTACAGTAATTTCTTTCTTTGGGTTTTTCAGTTTTTTAACAAACTGTTCCCATTCTGCAAGTTTTGGTTCTTCATTTACAGGCAAATTTAATTTACGAAGTACGGTAATATCAAGCTTTTCTTCTTTCATCAGGAGTGGTACCTCGTAAATAGTTGACACATCAATTGATTGAACAACTGCATCAATTTCAACGTTACAGAAAAGAGCTACTTTCTTTTTGATATCTAAATTTAGCGGATGCTCAGTACGTAAAACAAGCACATCGGGTTGAATCCCGTTCTCCAAAAGAACTTTAACAGAATGCTGGGTTGGTTTTGTTTTTAATTCACCAGAAGCTGCAAGGTATGGTACAAGAGTAAGATGAATAAACAAGCTGTTTGTAGGGCCAAGTTCCCACTTTAGCTGACGAACAGATTCAATATATGGCAACGATTCAATGTCACCAACTGTTCCGCCGATTTCGGTTATTACAACATCGTAATTGAACTTTTTACCTAATAGTTTAATATTTCGTTTAATTTCATCGGTAATATGAGGAATAACCTGAACGGTTTTTCCTAGGTAATCGCCTTTACGTTCTTTATTTATAACTGTTTGGTAAATTCTGCCTGTTGTTACATTATTTGCTTGTGTTGTTGGCAGATTAATAAATCGTTCGTAATGGCCAAGGTCGAGATCAGTTTCGGCTCCATCTTCAGTAACATAACATTCTCCATGCTCATAGGGGTTTAATGTTCCCGGATCCACGTTAATATATGGATCGAGTTTTTGAATGGTAACTGAATATCCACGTGCCTGTAATAACTTAGCCAATGAAGCTGATATTATTCCTTTTCCTAATGACGAAGTAACACCCCCTGTTACAAAAACATATTTAGTTGCTGACAAAACTGGTTATTTTTTAAAATTAACTATGAAAATTTAATACTATTCGTTATCAGATTTATCTATTAACCTGATTTTATCTTCCATTACTTTTATTTCCTTTTTAGCTTCTTCAATTTTATTCATATAATCGTTTATCATCTCTTTTGCCTGAGCTGAATCGGAATTAAAGAATCCTAAATTGTTTTCCCATAAAGTAATATTGCTTTCCAATTTTTTAATTCGTGTAAAGAACTTCTCGCGTTCATGCCTTATTTTATTTGATGATTTTGGTTTATGCTGCAAATTTTCGAGATGTGACTGAAATTTGAGCAATTTTTTTTCAGAATCATCTATTTTCAATTTATCGAACTGCTGGTTAATAAGTTCCCTGAATTCATTCTGAACCTTATCTTTCATTTTAAAAGGTACAAAACCAATCTCCGACCAATCATCTTGAAGTTTTTTTAATGATTCAAAGTTTTTACGTGGATTATCTGAAAACTCGAAATTCTTAACTTTTTCAATAATTTCAAGTTTTAGTTTCAGGTTATTATCGTAAACTTCCTCAATATTAGAGTAATATGATGATTTGCGATTAAAAAAGTGATCACAGGCAGCCCTGAATCGTTTCCATACCTTATCAGATTGTTTTCGTGGTACAGGGCCAATTTCTTTCCATTTTTTCTGTAAATCGATTAAATCTTTAGTAGTTTGTTTCCAATCGGTACTTTCCTGTATCAATTCGGCCTGGACACACAACTCAATTTTCCTTTCGAGGTTTGTATCCTGAAGTTCTTTATTTTGTGAATAAAACTCTCGTTTTTCAGTAAAAAATTTATCACATGCATTTCTAAAACGAGCATATATTCTATTATTATCCTTTTTGGGAGCAAAGCCAATCGCTCTCCATGCTTTTTGTAAGTCAAGAATTTCCTGGGTTTTGTCTGTCCAGTCTTTGTGTGAATCAAGTTTTGTATTAGAAATTTCTTCTGCTTTCTCGCACAATGCTGACTTCTGTTCAAGATTATTTTTCTGATCATCTTTCAGATTTTTAAAATAATCCTGATGTTTTTTATTTATAAGCCGGGTTGCTTCTTTAAATCTTTCCCAAACAGCATCACGTTGCTCGTTTGATATAGGTCCAATCTCTCTCCATTGGTTATGTAGTTTTTGAAGAGTTTTAAAAGCGATTACAACAGAATTATGTTCAATTAGTTTTTCTGCCTTTTCGCATAGATCGGTTTTAATTTCAAGGTTTTTCTTGAGGTCTAAGTCGCGAAGTTCTTTATTTATATTTATAAAATCGTAAAATTTTTCAACATGATGATGATAAGTGTTCCATAAATCTTTTAAATGCGATTGTGGAACTGGCCCGATTTCTTTCCATTGTAGTTGTAATTCTCTAAATACCTGGAAAGTATCGCCTATAGATTCGTTATTTGTGATTAAATCTTTTAACTTCTCAATGACTGCATATTTTCTTTCAAGGTTTGTTTCTTTTACATTTTCAAGCGACCTGTTATACTCGGCCTTGTATTTTCTGTATTTTTTAAATAGTTCTTTTAATTCGGTTTCTAAAGGATCTTCAACAGGAATATAATCTTCAATATTACCTCCATCTTTAATAAATTGTTTCCTGTTAATTTCATTTATTGCTTTTTGTTTCTTATAAAAACTAGCTTTAATAGCTTCAACCTCACGTCTAATCTGATTTATGGGTTGTGTTTCAATAAATCGTCGAAGTTCTTCTACTAATACATCGCGTTCCAAAAGATTAAAATCAACATCAATTTTTGATTGATCATCATTTAGATACAATTTACTTACTTCTTCAACTTCATTATCAAAATTTTCAGCTTCATCTAAAACAATTTCTTCTTCCAAATTTATTTCATGGTTCTTATCCGTTTCGGAATCTTTTTTCTTAGATTTCTTAGATTTTGCTTTAGGTTCGGCTGTTTCCATATCTTTTAAATCATCAATAGCTTCAGCATTATTCAACACGGGTGAAGCATTTTGCTGTTCATTCTGAACAGGTTCAGAGTTTTGTAAATCTTTAGTTTCCATTAGTATATTTTTTTATACATCGTATATCAGGTAAGATTGTATCTTACTTAAAATTACAAGCTACGAAAATAATTATTTAACTATTAATACTCAAAGTTTTTTGAATTAATTGTTTTAAAGATTACAATTTAGTTTATCATTTTGATAAAAACAAAACTGCCTGATTTAAAAATCAGGCAGTTAATTCAAAACTCAATTTAAACCCCTAAACCTAAAACTTAATACCAAAAGTTAGAATAAAATTATTTTGTTTTGAATCTACAGTTGAATAATAAGGGTTTCCCGGGAAAACTTCTAATTTATTTTGATTTGCAGTTTGTGAAAAAGCAAAATCGATAAACAAATGTTTTTCTCTGTAACCCACACCACCTGCATAAGTTAATATATAAGAATCATGATTTAGTGATATATCTGTTTTTTTGTAAGGACTAGTTGAGTATCCTGCTCCCCCTCTGACATAAAACTGTCCGCTTTTCAGCTCTGCACCTGCCCGTATATTGTGAACAGCTATATAGTTATTTTGTATAAATAAATTATCGTTTTTTACATCCTGACTATTAAATTCGTCATCTAATTTCATTGTAGAATAATCAACATATTCGTAATCCAAATCGATAAGTGCAAATTTCCCGATTTGAAAGCCTGCCGAGCCTATTGCTCTAAGTGGTGTTGTTACTGAATACTCATATGTTTGTCTGCTTGATTCTGAAGAATAACTATCACCATTATCAAACGATGAATTTACCTGATTATAGTACCTATCTTCTAAATCATAGAATGTTGGTATATGAAGAGCTACACCTAAACGAATAAAATCAATTGGTTTATATATGGCTCCTAATTTTATATTTACGCCAGTTCCCGAAATCTCGGAATTTTCTTTAAATTCAAGTGTTCTAAAGTCAAATACATCTGTTGTATTAGCATCTTCAAATTCATAATGCGATGAATACTGATTATATTTCAAAGAAACAATTCCAACACTTAAACCAACATATAATTTATGTGCATAATTTGCACCTAACGCGATTGTAACTTCGCTGATTGAGCCTTCTGTTTGAATTGATTTTTGCTGGTTTAAATTAAAACTATTAGTTGAATCGATATACCACTTTTCGTCTGTAACCTGGCTCCAGAATTCATTATTGCTTGTATCCATTAAATATGTATCATATACTAAGTATTCGTACATACCATCCAGGTTATCAATACTTCCAGATGCATTGGCATTATCAACAAAATATTCCATGATTGAGTAATTATTGTTACCCTGGAAAATAATATTTTTATTAAAGTTATTTGTTTTATTATATGTAGCGGCAACATTAAAATTCACCCAGCGTGTATCAGAATTTGACAGATCATAAGATGCAACAAATCCCAGGTTATTAATAGCCATCCTGTATTTATTATCGTTCAAAATATTTCCCAAATAATCAGATTCGGTTTTATTGAATAACAAACCAGGAGAAAAAACCAATTCGGAACTTTGAAAAACACCAATACCCCCGGGGTTAATTGAAAGAGAACCCAGATCGCCGCCTAAAGCTCCAAATGCGCCAGCCATACCTGTAAAACGGGCTGTTCCTCCATAATTATTTTGCGAAAACAGCAATGAATTGTCAACATAAACACTTTGTGAAAATAATTGAATTGACAATGAAATAAAAAGAAGTATAATCAGATTTTTTTTCATGAGTTTTTATATTATTAATGTTTATTAAGAAAACAAGAGATCAAATTAAAAACTAATATTTTTATCTTCTTCCTCCACGGTCAGACCTTGTAGATCCGCTGTTTCCAGAGCTTCCTGAACTGCCAGAACTTCTTGTACTACCGGAGTTTCCCGAGCTTGAACGTGTCGATGTACTTTTTACAGAACTTCCAGAACTACCTGACGATCGGGTTGGACTATATGAACTTCCACTGGTACCCGATTTATTAGCAGGGCCTGACGATCTGTTCACATTATCAGTTCCTTCACTGGAAGTTCTTGCAGGGCGAACATATCGTGTATTAGTCGTTCTGTTTGATGTATTATAAGTTGATGTAGCCTGCCTGGTTGTTCTTGTTACATTTTGGGGTACAGTACTTCCTTCAGTTGAAGTTCTTCTCCTGGTTATGTCAGAACCCGAACTTGTTCTTGTTACAGGATTATCAGAATTAGCTACCCGGGTGGTACGTTCCCTGTTTAAATCGGTCGTTCTTTCTCGTGTAGCTTCTGTTCGTCTTGTACTTGTAGCAGTTCCCGATTGACCATCCAAACCTTCTTTAAGTGTTCTTGTTCTTTGAATATCATTCCCCAAGTATGTTTCGGGCAATTGACGCGATGCTCGTTGGGTACGACTTATCCCCGTTGGGTTTGTCGATGTTAATGAACGCCTGCGACCTGAATTAGAAGATGAACTAAACCAATTATCGTTATTATAATAATTTATCGTATAATGCGGGTAATAATATGGATAGTATGGATTATTATAGTGATTGTAATAATGACTATAATAATATGGATATCCGTAGTTATAATATGGGTAATCGTAATATCCATAGTATCCGTAATAACCATAATATCCGGAGTACCAAGAAGAACCATAATAACCGAAGCTTGAAGTTATCCACCGAGGCTCAACCCAAACACGATCACCAATTATTATAACATTATAAAAGGGATCGTTCAAATATGCTGATGCATACCAGTAGTCGTCAGTTGTTGTTATAAAATAATTATTAGTTATTCCATAGGTACCACTTTTCTTTGCATCTAACCTGTTTTGATAGGCTTCATCGTAATCATCAACTATAATATCCTGGTAAGGATTTCCTGTTTTCTCATCATTATAAATGGTCGTGTCAACATTTTCTTTTGATTCATCTTCCAGAATTGCTGAAATCTTTTTATCCATTTCATCTTTTTCAGAATATGAATTCGTTTTATTGGTATTCTGGTACATTGCTATTTCATTACGAGACATATTATCATCTTTGGGAGAATAATATAAATCATCTATATTTGAAGTTGTTTGTAATGATGAACAAGAAACCAGGAATAAGGATAAAACAACTGTTATTTTTGCAAGTGTTTTCATAATGTACCTCCTGTTTCGTTTTATTTTAATAAATTTATTTCGTTATTTTGCTGCTCTAAAACTAATCATTTTTCATAAATTAACTAGCAAATATTATACCAATAATGGCCAAAGATTTAACAAAAAGAGAAGATAATTATTCGCAGTGGTACAACGATTTAGTAATTAAAGCCGATTTAGCTGAAAATTCAGCTGTACGTGGTTGCATGGTTATTAAACCTTACGGATACGCGATTTGGGAAAAAATTCAAGCTACATTAGATAAAATGTTTAAAGATACAGGCCATTCGAACGCCTATTTTCCTTTATTTATTCCAAAATCATTCTTTTCAAAAGAAGCAAGCCATGTAGATGGTTTTGCAAAAGAGTGTGCTGTAGTAACTCATTATAGATTAAAAAACGATCCCATAACAAATAAAATTATTGTTGATCCGGATGCAAAGCTTGAAGAGGAATTGATTGTAAGACCTACTTCTGAAACAATAATATGGAGTACATATAAAAACTGGATACAATCATACCGTGATTTACCAATTCTCATAAACCAATGGGCAAATGTTGTTCGCTGGGAGATGCGAACTCGTTTATTCCTTCGTACTGCAGAATTTTTATGGCAGGAAGGCCATACTGCCCATGCAACACGTCAGGAAGCAATAGAAGAAACAGAACAAATGATAAATATTTATGCTGATTTTGCTGAAAATTGGCTGGCCATTCCTGTAATTAAAGGAGTAAAATCAGAAAACGAACGATTTGCCGGGGCTCTGGAAACTTATGCTATTGAAGCTCTTATGCAGGACGGAAAAGCCCTTCAGGCAGGCACATCCCATTTTTTAGGGCAAAACTTTGCTAAAGCATTCGATGTAAAATTTACTGATAAAGAAGGTAAATTGGATTATGTTTGGGCCACATCATGGGGTGTTTCAACCCGTTTGATGGGTGCTTTAGTTATGGCTCACTCCGATGATAACGGATTGGTGTTGCCTCCAAAACTAGCCCCAATTCAGGTAGTTATTGTTCCTATCTATAAAAGTAACGATCAGCTTGATTTAATTGCAGAAAAAGCTAATCATGTTAAGAAACAGCTTGAACAGAAAGGCATTACAGTAAAATTCGACGACAGGGATACACATAAACCAGGTTGGAAATTTGCTGAATATGAGCTAAAAGGAGTACCTGTTCGCATTGCCATTGGCCCAAGAGATATTGAGAATAATACTGTTGAAGTTTCAAGACGCGACACTCTCCAAAAAGAAACTCATTCTCTCGATAATATCGAAGACTATATTGAAAAACTACTTGCTGAAATACAATCGAACATCTATCAGAAAGCTTTTGATTTCAGAAAAGAAAATACTTTCAAAGTTGAAACATATGAAGAATTTAAACAGGTACTCGATTCAAAAGGTGGATTCATTGAAGCACATTGGGATGGAACAGTAGAAACAGAATTAAAAATCAAAGAAGAAACAAAAGCGACAATACGTTGTATTCCATTAAATAACCCTCAGGAAGAAGAAAATGGCATGGTAACAGGAAAACCTTCGAAACAAAGAGTTATATTTGCAAGAGCATATTAACATGTTTGATTAAAAAGTAAACTTATGAACGAAAAAGAAAGTAAAGATCAAATCCTTTCATCGCTTGAGATGAAAGCAATCGTTAAACAAAAAGTTTATGATCAAACTCTTGAAACATTTTCTTTACTTAAAATGATTTTAAAGGAGATTGTAACTGAATACAATTCGCAGTTACAAATTAAAGACACCAGGATTAATCTGGCCTATAAAGATCGGGGGCAGTTTGAATGTGAGCTTAAAGTAGCAGGCGATTTACTCATTTTTAGTATGCATTCGAATATATTTGAATTCGACAGAAACCATAATGTTTGGAAACTAAGCTATGTTAATGAAAATAAAATGTATAGCTATTGTGGTATTATAAATATATACAATTTCCTTGCTGATTCATTTAAATACAATAGAACAGAAGACCTGGGCTATTTAATTACTCGAATATTCGTAAATATTGAAAAGCATTTTTTTGTTGAAGGAAAACGTCAAAATGAATATCTTTATAATAACTTTGGACAAGCAGTATTATCAAAAGAAATACTAAAAGAAATCATTTTAAATGCAATTCTTTATTCGCTTGATTTTGATTTACTTGTTCCTCCTTACGATAATATTAAAATTGCTTCTGTTGCCCAAATGAACGAAAAAATGGAATTTTCCAAGATGCAAACAGGTAAACGACTCGGGTTTAAGTTTAATTCTGATGATGTAAGTTAATGAAATTGATTTTTTATTCTCAAGCCTGATAATACATTCAGGCTTTTTTAATTTTTTATTATTAACTTATTGCATCATTTTTTGTTTTCATTCGTCTATAAAATAAAAGTTGCTGTTTGAAATCGTACGCTTTCTGTTTCAATATCGAACAATTAAGAGCTTGATTTTACATGTTTTTAATTATATAAACCTGATATTATGGAAGTTAGATTAAATGGCATGAGAAATGAGATGAATAAAAAGTAAAATTTAAATTTTAAGGTTATGGTAGTAGATTTAAAAGCAAACGAATTGGTTTTAAAAGCAGGCGATTCCAACTTATGTGCCGACGAAACAACCATTGATGGTAAATTGATATTAACAAATCAACGTGTTTATTTCAAAACAAAAAATGAGAATCATTCTCAGTTTAACATGGAAATATTACCATCACAAATAAAAGAGATTATCTATTTTAACACGCTGAAAATATTTCCAAACGGATTAAATATTATTCTAAAAGAAGGAAAAGAGCTTCGGTTTAAAATTGGTGACCGTAATTCCTGGGGACAGGCATTAAATAGAATATATTAAGATTTACTACCATTTATATTTACATATATTTCCAATATCTACAGAGGAGATGAGTCAATTTTTTGATTCATCTTTTTTACATTTATAAGAATCACTCCAAAAAATTAATTAATTTTAAACAACATGTATTATTAATTGTTACATGATCAATAATTAAACAATCGATGAAACCAATAGGAATTTTTTACGGTTCAACTACCGGGAAAACAGAAATTATAGCTAAAAAAATTAAAAATCAATTTACTGATACCCAAATAGATATTTACAATGTTCGTTTTGCCAGTGAAAAGGATTTGGAAAAATACGATAATATTATCTTAGGAACATCAACCTGGGGAAAAGCAGAACTACAAAAAGATTTTAAAGATTTTTTATCGATACTAAAAAAAGCAAATTTGCGTGGAAAAAAAATAGCCATCTTTGGTGTAGGTGATTCATCAAAATACCCGGTTTCTTTTGCCGATTCCATTGGAATTGTATTTGAAGTTTTGGAAGGTAAGGGAGCAATATTTGTAGGAGAATTCTCAGTTAAAGGCTACCACTTTGAATCGTCATTATCTATTTTTGGAGATAAGTTTGCAGGCTTACCAATCGACGAAGATTCTGAATGCGATTTAAATAAAGAAAGAATATCCATGTGGACTGATTTACTTAAACTCAGCCTTAATTAAAATCTCATCAACTACCCGCTCTAAATCAATAATCACGTTTTAAATTTTAATCAATTTTAATAAATCTGTGTTATTTTAGTATTTTTGATAAATTTAATATTTATTCAAAATGGATACGGCTATTATTTATGCAACAAAACACGGATGCACAGAGAAGTGTTCACAAACTCTTGCAAATGAACTGCCTGCAAACACACAACTTTTTAATCTTGAAACTTCTGATATTATAAATATTGATAATTATGAAGTTATCATCTTGGGTGGTTCAATTCATGCAGGAATGGTTAATAAAACTCTCAAAAAATATATTGAAAAAAACCTTGCCCTGTTATCAGATAAAAAAATTGGATTATTCTTGTGTTGCATGGAAGAAAACGATAAAGCCATAGAGCAGTTTAACAATGCTTTTCCTGAAAAATTAAGAAACAGGGCTACTGCCAAAGGCTTTTTTGGAGGTGAGTTTAATTTCGAGAAGATGAACTTTATTGAAAAAGCTATCATTAAAAAAATTGCACATATTGAAGACAGTATGTCGAAAATTAACTATCAGAATATTAAAACTTTTGCAACTGAAATGATAAAATAACCCTATGTATGCGTAATATTTTTTCATGCTGAGCCCGAAAGCAATTTCAAGCTTTCTTTTTTATTAATATTTTATGAAATCTGCAAGCAAAATTTTAACTTGCAACTCTTTATTCATAAACTTAAATCCATTAATATGATACGAAATTTATTAAAAATCACTTCATTAATTATTGCAACTGTTATAATATTCAGTTGTGCAAAACCAAGCCCATACACCATGGAAGAACTAGCAGATATTCAGAAAAAGGTAAACGAGTTTGTCGAAGTTGAGCTTTCAACAGATATAAGCCATTTAACTGATAATGACAAAAAAATGTTAAATTACTTATTCGATGCAGCACAGATTATGGACAACCTGTATTGGAAACAAGCTTACGGAAATAAAGATGAATTAATTAATAGTATTCAAGAGCCTGCAGTAAGAGAATTCGTAAAAATAAATTACGGGCCATGGGAACGCCTAAACAACAATAAACCATTCACGAAAGATTCAACAATCAAACCCGCAGGTGCAAATTTCTATCCATCCGACATGGCCAAGGAAGAATTCGAAACATTTGAATCAGCTGATAAAACCAGTTTATATACAGTTATCAGACGCGATGAAAACGGGAAATTAAAATCAGTACCTTATCATGCAGAATATAAAGCAGAAATTGACAAAGCTGCCGAACTTGTTAAAAAAGCAGCCGAATTAGCCAACGATGAAGGCTTAAAAAACTATTTAAATCTTCGTGCTGAAGCATTGCTTACCGATGAATACTTGGCAAGCGATATGGCCTGGATGGATATGAAAACCAATTCTATTGATTTTGTTATAGGCCCAATTGAGAATTATGAAGATGGTTTATATGGATACAAAGCTGCTTATGAATCGTTTATCCTCATAAAAGATATGGAATGGACTGTTAAATTAGCAAAATTTGCAGCACTGCTACCAGAATTGCAAACAAAATTACCGGTAGCAAATGAATATAAAACAGAAGTCCCAGGCAGCGATTCCGACCTAGGTGTTTACGATGCAGTGTATTATGCAGGCGACTGTAATTCAGGAAGTAAAACCATAGCAATTAATCTCCCTAATGATGAACGGGTTCATATCGAAAAAGGTAGTAGAAAACTGCAATTAAAAAACTCGATGAACTATAAATTTGAGAAAATTCTTAAACCGATAAGCACGATTGTTATTGACGAATCTCAACTACAATATGTAAAATTTGATGCATTTTTCGAAAATGTAATGTTTCACGAAGTTGCTCATGGATTAGGAATTAAAAATACCATAAATAATAAAGGTACTGTTCGTGATGCTTTAAAAGAAAAATATAGCGGAATTGAAGAAGCCAAAGCCGATATTCTGGGCTTATTTCTTGTAACCCAACTTGCCGAAATGGGTGAACTTGGGGAAAAAGATTTAATGGATAATTATGTCACTTTCTTATCTGGAATTTTCCGTTCTGTTCGGTTTGGAGCCGCCAGTTCACATGGTAAATCGAATATGATTCAATTCAACTATTTCAACGAACAAGGCGCATTTACCCGCGATGAAGTAACCGGGAAATATAAAGTTGATTTTGAAAAAATGACCCAGGCCGTTAGTTCTCTGGGAGAAAAAATTCTTGTAATTCAGGGTAATGGCGATTATGATGCTGCCAGCAAATTAGTCGAAGAAATGAGTATTATTAAAGAAACTCTTCAAAACGACCTGAATAAAATTGGTGAAGCAGGTATTCCAAGAGATATCCGGTTTAAACAGGGAAAAGATGTTTTAGGTATTATCTAATTTCAAAATTTTATAAATTTAAAAAGGTTCAAATTTTTTTGAACCTTTTTTTTATTTAAATTCATGCCATCTTTTAAATTCTTATTTTACATTGATTATCAATAAAATAAAAATATCGTTTCTCGTAATTTTAATTGCTTATCTGTCCGAACTATCAGATGCAACAGCACAGAGTATCAACTATTTTGCTTTAAATAACAGAAATACAGAATTCGAAGAAAATATTATTAAAGAAAAACAAAAAGTTAACTCAGGGGAATTTAAAACAGATACTATTTTATTAAAAAAACTGAAAGAAAAAGAAATTAAATCAGAAAATTTTTATGATTCAATACGGACTATAGCTTCACAAAACCTGATTACACGAAAAGCAATTGAGTTTATACTTACAAAAAATCCATCGAATGGAATAAATATGTTACCAGAATTAAATAATTCTGAAGAATACTTTTCAAAATACAAGGGGAAAACAATACGAAATATTGAAATCACTAAATTAAATGTTTTTAGCCCCGATTTTAAGGAGCCTTTGTATTCAGGAACATCGTGGATACAAGATGCCGGAAACTTAGTCCATATTAAAACCAGGGACAACTTATTGAAAAACTACCTTCTTTTCGCCGAGGGTGATACTATAGACCCTTTAGAATTAACCGATAACGAACGATTACTGCGCGAAATTGAATTCATAAAAACTGCCTATATCCAGGTTATGGAAGTTGAAGGCAGTAATGATTTGGTTGATATATTAATCATTACAAGAGATCTTTGGTCGTTAGGTTTTTCTGCAAATTTATACAACACCTCATCAGGTGCGATTGAAGTATTTGAAAATAACTTATATGGCCTCGGCCAAAAAGTTGAAGGAAGTTTATTTATAAATTCAGATTATTTACCTGCTACAGGTTATGAATTTGCTTATAAATTTGATAACATCAGCAACTCGTATATAAAATCAAGAATTAAATACCACAATGCATTTGATACAGAAAAATACGGGATAGAGATTTGGAGAAAATTCTACTCTTACAACACGAAATATGCCGGAAGTATTAATATTTCTCAAACATCAACACTAAAAGATATTAAGAAACCAGATACAACACTTTATAACACCCGGCTTAATTATTCTACACAGGATATTTGGTTTGGCAGATCATTTATTCTTAAAAATCTAAACTCAGGTTTTTACAAACGTTCAAGAATTGTTTTAGGTGCACGATTTATTAATACAAATTTTTATAAAGGACCCGAAGTAAGCGAGCGATATAATTACTTGTATCACGACAACCAGATTTTTCTAGGAAGTATTGCATTTGCACAACAAAAACATATAAAATCAAATTTAATATATGGATTTGGGAAAATTGAAGATATTCCCTTAGGCAATTTAATACAGGTTAATTTTGGGTATGAAAAAGATGAGTTTTATAAAAGGCCTTATTTGGGATTAAACCATTCCGGCGGCATATCAATTAAGAAATTAGGATATTTAAACTACCAGTTAGAATTTGGAGGGTTTTTATACGAAAAACGTTTAGAGCAAGGTGTAATTTCTTTTAATACCCAGTTGATTTCAAATATTCATTATATAAACCGGTTAAAATTCAGAGAGTTTTTACGAATCAATTATACACGTGGAATAAACAGGTTTAGTGACGAGAATATCTACCTTGATTCAAGAAAAGATATTTGGGGCCTGGAAAGTAATTATTTATTTGGTACCCAAAAAATTGGTGCTCATGCAGAAACCGTGGCATATTCAGATATGTTTCTCTATAATTTTCGTTTTGTTTTTTTTGGTTTTGGCGATATTGGATTCATTGGGCCTGAAAATAAATCACTTTTTTCAAATAGTTTATATAGTGGAATAGGGCTTGGGTTCCGGGTTAGAAATGAAAACCTTGTTTTTAAAACTTTCCAGGTACGTTTTGCATATTATCCTTTAGTTCCCGAAGATAGCAACCACTTTTACATGCTCATCTCCGGAGAAACATACACAACTCCGATAAATTTTGAGCCTTCGGCTCCTAATACAATTGATTATAAATAGACCAATATTTTATTTCTATAAAGGTTAAGCTGCCATGCGGCATTTTACCCGGCAACGTAGTTGCTATATCTTTGTAGATAAATGTATAATAAAATTTGTAAAGCAACATAGTTGCGACACCTTAATCAGTTCTAATTTTAACCGGGAACCAATGATTCTAAACGTTAAATTCTCTGAACATTACGTAGTATTTTTTGTTTAACCGGTAAAGAAAACCTATTGTTAAACTATAAAAATTAAATTATGTCAGTATTAGTAGGGAAAAAAGCACCATCTTTTAAAACAGATGCTGTTATAAATGGAAATCAAATAGTAGAAAATTTTTCGTTGGATCAATACCTGGGTAAGAAATATGTATTATTTTATTTTTATCCGGCCGATTTCACTTTCGTTTGCCCAACCGAAATTCTTGCATTTCAGGAGAAAATTGCCGATTTTGAAAAACGAAATGTTGCTGTTGTCGGATGTTCTGTTGATTCAGCATTTTCACATTGGAAATGGTTGCAATCCGAATTAAAAGAAGGTGGAATAAAAGGTGTCAAATACCCTATAGTTGCCGATCTTTCTAAAACAATATCTGAAAACTATGATGTTTTAGCCGGGTATTATGATTATGATGACGATGACCAGATCATTTTTAACGGAACCCCACAAGCTTATCGAGGACTTTTTTTAATTGATAAACAGGGAATTGTACGCCACCAATTAGTTAATGATATGCCATTGGGCAGAAGTGTTGATGAAGCATTACGTATGATTGACGCACTGCAATATTTCGAAGAGAACGGTGAAGTATGCCCCGCCAACTGGAAAAAAGGTGATAAAGCACTTAAACCAACACAAGAAGGAATTTCTGAATATTTAAGTCATTAATGGGAAATACTTTTTATTAAAAGCATCTCTTATAGTGATGCTTTTTTTATTTTTGCTGTATGAGAGCAAGTCTTAAAATTGATATTCAGGATATTCATTTATTCAAACAGAAGTTACTCACGTGGGGAAATTCTTTCGACACATTCGTTTTTTTAGATAGTAACGACTTTACCAAAATCAACAAAGAATTTACCTATTATGAATATGACTTTTTAGCTGGAGTTAATGTAAATAAAGATCTTACCGCTTCCGAATTTAATGGGTTTAAAAAGCTAACCGATTTTTCGAATGTAAATGACTGGATATTTGGTTATTTAACCTACGATTTAAAAAATGAAACGGAAAATTTGAAATCCGAAAATATAGATGAGCTTCTATTTCCTGCAACCCATTTTTTTGTTCCCGGATTTGTTTTTACTTGCAAAAGTAAAAAGATTGAAATTCATTTTCATGAGAACGATTCTACGATTGAAGATATTACAAAACTTATACTTGCAATTCAAAATACAGAAATATCATTTTCTGAAGATAAGACCAATTCATTAAAACTTAAATCAAGATTCTCGAAAAACGAATACATCTCAACTGTAGAAAAATTAAAACATCATATTCAGATTGGAGATATTTACGAGGTTAATTTTTGCCAGGAATTTTATATTGAATCAAAAATAAATGCTCTTGAAACTTTTTTTAAATTAAAAGATATCTCACCTACCCCGTTTTCGTGTTTTTATAAATTAAATAACAACTACCTGATTTGTGCAAGTCCCGAAAGATTTATAAAAAAAACAGGAACTAAAGTAATTTCGCAACCCATAAAAGGAACAATACGAAGAGGAAAAACTGAACAGGAAGATATCTTGTTAAAAGAAAAGCTCTTGAATGATCCAAAAGAACGTGCTGAAAATGTGATGATTGTTGACCTGGTACGAAACGACCTTTCACGGACAGCAAAAAAAGGTACTGTTAACGTTGAAGAATTATTTGGGATTTACAGCTTCAAACAAGTTCACCAAATGATTTCAACTGTTGTTTCAGAAGTAGAATCAACAACTAACATTGTTGATATCATTAAGAATGCTTTTCCCATGGGATCTATGACCGGAGCACCAAAAATAAGAGCAATGCAACTTATTGAACAATACGAGAAGACAAAGCGAGGATTGTATTCCGGTACTATTGGATTTATTACACCTGAAAAAGATTTTGATTTTAATGTAGTAATTCGCAGTATTTTGTATAACGAAGCAAAAAATTATGTATCTTTTACCGTTGGAGGAGCAATTACCAGTTTATCGGAACCTGAAAAAGAATACGATGAATGTATGATAAAAGCAAAAGCAATAACAGATTTATTTAATATCTAAATTATGCTCGATCGTTTTCAAAGTTATATTCAAAAAAACAACTTATGCCTGAAAACCGATAAAATCCTTCTTGGTGTAAGCGGAGGCATTGATTCAATAATCATGTTTCATCTTTTCAGATTATCAGGATATCATTTCGCAGTTGCCCATTGTAACTTCAGGTTAAGAGAACAAGAATCTGATGAAGACGAAGAGTTTGTAGAAAATCTGGCCGAAAATTTCAATATTCCATTTTTTAATACCCGTTTTAATACAAAGGCTATAGCAACAGATGAAGGAATATCCATTCAAATGGCTGCCAGGGATTTACGTTATGAATGGTTCGAAGAAATAAGAAAATCGAAAGGTTATGAATATATTGCTATTGCTCATAATTCCGACGATCAGATTGAAACATTTATAATAAATCTTACACGAGGTACAGGAATAAAAGGATTAACAGGAATTAAAAATAAATCAGGCAAAATAATAAGGCCTCTCCTATTTGCCAGTCGTAAAGAAATTCTTGATTTTGCTTTACAAAACAGCTTTTTGTATCGCGAAGATTCATCGAACAGTTCAAAGAAATATGCAAGAAACCTGATTCGGCATGATGTTATTTCTTTACTTGAAAAAATTAATCCCGCTTTCAGGCAGATAATGGTTGAAAATATTAAGCGTTTAAAAGAAACAGAACAGATTTTCACACAGGCTATACTGGAAAAATATAAAATAGTTGTTTCAAATCTGAACAATACAATCTTACTGAGCATTGAAGAACTTAAAAAACTCGATCCTGTGGAAACCTATTTGCACGAGTTTTTAAAACCTTTTGGATTTTCAAATACTCAGGTAAATGATATTGTTTCGGTTTTCGACAGTGAGCCCGGCAAACAATTCATTACATCGACACACCGGCTAATTAAAGATCGTGAAAATCTAATATTGGAAGAAATTTCTGTTCAACCCGGAAAAGTGTTTTATATAAATGAAAATGATATAAAACTTGAGCATCCTGTTGCTCTTTGTATTGAAAGAATAGAAATTGATGATTATTTTACCATTGAAAAGAACGCTGTTACCGGTCAGTTTGATTTAGATAAAATATCTTTCCCTTTAACCATTCGTAAATGGCAAAAAGGAGATTACTTCATGCCGCTGGGTATGAAAAACCTGAAAAAAGTAAGTGATTTCTTTATCGATCAAAAACTATCTCTTTCGGAAAAAGAAAATGCATGGATACTCGAGAGTGGAAATAAAATTGTTTGGATTATTGGCTTACGGCCCGATGAGCGATTTAAAGTTACTTCTGATACGAAAAGTATTCTTAAAATACATCTGAGATAAACTACAGATACAGCTTGCCTGCCTTTGGCAGGAGCATTTTTTAAAACAAACTAAATGAATATTAATGTATTTAGAATTTAAAGACAAGAATCTATTTTTAATTCTTGTATCGAACTCACGTTAATTTATGAAAAAAGGTTGCCTGAAATAGACAACCTTTCAAATTAAGATGAATTTAGATTAATCTGAAACTATAAAGCTCCTTCATCATAAGCTTTTTCTCCATGTAAAGCAGCATCTAACCCTTCTTTTTCATGTTCTTCTGATACCCTTACAGGGGTAATCATATTTATAAGAATCAACATTAAGTAAGTAAAGATAAATGCATATACAGAAGCTGCAACAACAGCTATTAATTCTTTAAAGAAAAACGATGAATTTCCAGCTAATAAGCCATCTGCACCAGCTGAATTCAGACTTTTATATGCAAAAACACCTAATAAAACAGTACCTAAAAATCCTCCAACGCCGTGTACTCCCCACACATCCAAAGCGTCATCCCATTTCATTTTGTTTTTTAGCTGAACAGCAAAATAACAAACAAGACCTGCTGCTGCACCTATAATTGGAGCAGCCCAGACAGGAACAAAACCAGCACAGGGTGTAATTGTTGCCAAACCGGCAATTCCCCCGGTTAATAATCCAACCAATTTTGGTTTTCTTTCTCTCGACCACTCAATTATTAGCCAGGTAATGGTTGCAAATGAAGCTGCAATATCTGTATTTAAGAATGCTGTTACCGTAATTCCGTCAACGGCTACTTCGCTTCCGGCATTAAAACCATACCAACCGAACCACAATAACCCACTACCAATAGCAACCAAAGGAATACTATTAGGTGTTGAATTTTTATCAACCCTGGCACCAACATAAAATACTGAGGCTAAAGCAGCAAAGCCAGCTGTAGCATGAACAACGATTCCACCTGCAAAATCAAGTACGCCCCATTCAGCTAATAAACCACCACCCCAAATCATGTGAACAAAAGGGTAATAAACAAAAATTTGCCATACTGTTAAGAAAATCATGTATGATTTAAAAGTTACACGATTAGCAAATGCACCTGTAATCAGAGCAGGAGTAATAATTGCAAACATCATTTGGTAGGCTATAAAAACAAATTCGGGAATTTTGCCATTGGTGTACATTGTATCAACGCCAACTCCCATTAAAAATGCTTTATCAAAGTTTCCAATAATTCCCCCGGCACCACCGCTAAAGCATAGTGAATAACCAAAAAGTATCCACAAAACAGTTGTCCATCCCATAGATACAAAGCTTTGAATCATTATACCCAAAATGTTTCTTTTAGTAGCCAAGCCACCATAAAAGAAAGCTAATCCGGGTGTCATTAACATTACCAGGCTGGTTGCTAACAGCATAAACCCGGTTGAACCAGTTTCTAACATACTATTTCTCTTTTATTAATTAATACTTTATTTATTAAAATGAAATTCCAAGAACCATAAAAATGTTTTGTGTTTGTGGATTCGTTATGAGTGAAACCGCGAAAGGAACAGAAAAACTGTCGGTAATCTTAATTTCTTTTGTACCGGTAATTCCCATGTTTACTATTCCAAAATAATCTCCATAATATCCTGATTCACCTTTTTCTAAATCAGGAGCAATAAGGTTTATCCCAACAAAAGCATTTAATTTTATTTGAGAAAGAATATCTCTTGAATAACCTAATTCGGCATATGTAGAGTAGAATTTATCGCCATCAGCATCCCGTTTATCTGCACCCCAAATGTTTGTTGCAATTAAAAGTGTAAAAGGAACTTTTTCTGTTCCGTTAAACGAAAGTGCAGCTTCCAAAATATGACCGGTTTTATCTTCATTAAATTCGTAATAATGATTATTTGCAGCTAAATCATTTGGAAAAAAATAATCGGTTAATGTAAGGCTAAACATCTCTTTGAGAGTATAAGAAAGATATAAATCTGTTTCCTGTGTTGTTGAAAATGAGCCAGAGTTTATTTGACTAGTAGCAAAAGCGCCCCAATAGCCAATTGCAAACCCGCCTGCTGATAATTCAATACCTGGCTGAATACTTGGAGATCGTCCGAAATCGGTTCCTCTCCATACATAGCGGCTCACAATGTCGGAACCAATAGTAAAGTTAAGCTTGCTTTCTTTTGTTTCTGTTTCTTGTGAAAAAGCAGAATAGCTAGGTATTAAAAAAATGAATAAGATAATAGAGATAAGTTTTTTCATTTGTATATATTTTTTACGTTATTAATTCTTATTTAATTACCTGCTTGTTCTGTTTGTAATTTTATTTTTTCTTGTTACTCGCTCCCACCTATCCGTCCCACGTTCCGCTCGTGAACCTCCATGCCATACTTCTATTATAATAAAATCGGCAAAACATATTTAATCATCTTTGTCTGCCTATCGGCAGACATGTTTGCGCAAAACCTTTTGCATGGAGGTTTCATATTTACTCTTTTTTTGATTAACAATTAAAATTCTAACCAAACAAAGATAGAAGTATTAAACTCAGATATTATAAGGGTTTTAGCGTAATTGTGTTTACAAGTAATGCTTAATAAATAGGTAAATTACCGATATAAAAAATTTCAAAAAATCAATTAAAAACACAGTTTTTAAACAATTGATATCTAAATGTTTCTTACTTTTGAGAACCTGCTATGAAAACAATTTTCAGATATAAAACTACCCTTACACAAAAGCTGTTTGTTTACTACCTTTTTTTGTGTTTGGCAACAATTGCCATTTTAAGTGTTTACTCTTATTACACAGCTAAAAGTGCACTCATTTCAAGAACGTACGATCAGTTAACATCCGTTCGATTTGAAAAAATCCAAAGTTTAAACCGGTATTTTGAAACGAATAGATTAAAACAAGATTCAACCTTAACCGAAAAAGATATTGAATCGATTAATTCACTGATGTTTAATACAAATCCGCGTAATGGCCTGGGTAAAACCGGCGAAGCGTATCTTGTCGATAACAATTACAAAATGCTTACAAGTTCACGGTTTAAAGAACATCGGGATTTTGCCATACTTGTAAAAACAAAAGCAACACATGATGTTTTTTCAGGAATATCAGGCACTAATGAATATTTAGATTACAGAAATGTTACGGTTTTTGGATCATACTCTCCAATTGAGTTTGGGAATCATAAATGGGCTGTTATTGCTGAAATTGATGTTGAAGAAGCTATGGTTTCAATTTACACTCTTCGCAACAGTATCATTCTATTAAGCATAGTAGTTTCGTTATTTATCTTTGTTTTGGTTTATATCATATCCAGAAAAATATCGCTCCCTGTTATCAGGTTAAAACAAGCTGCCGAAATAATTGCTTCAGGAAACTACACAACTCACATAGAAAATGATTCTAACGACGAAATTGGTGAACTTACCCAAGCATTTAATAAAATGTCGGGAAAAATTAAAATACAGACTCAGGAATTAAAATACGAAAAGGAAAAACGTATAACATCGATGATTGATGGTCAGGAAATTGAGCGACAGAGGCTTTCGCGCGAATTGCACGATGGATTGGGACAGTATATTCTTGCTACAAAAATGAAACTGGAACGCTTCGAAAATGCATCACCCGAATTGAAACAACAAATCGTAGAAGAAGCAAAAAGTTTATTGGCAGTTATTTCAAAAGAAGTAGTAAGTATGTCAGAAAACCTTGCTCCACCTGTATTAAATCAGTTTGGGTTAGTTTCTGCCATAGAAAATATTTGCGAAGAAATTCGTAAAAATTCAGGAATTAAGATTCAATTTACTCATAATGCGGGTGAATTAACCTGTGATGAAAAAGTAAAAATATATCTTTATCGTATCATTCAGGAAGCACTTAATAATATTGTCAAGCATTCGAAAGCAACAGAAGTACTTATTAAGTGCTTCCTGAATGATCAGTTAGATTTAAGCATTTCAGATAATGGGGTTGGATTTTATTTTGATGAGCATTTTAAACCCGGAAACGGGATTTCAAATATGCGCGAACGAACAGAATTGTTAGGTGGTACGTTTGAAATTATTCAGGATAGTGGTACTTTAATAAAAATCAACATATAGAATTCAATGAAGACAACTATCATTCTTGCTGACGATCACCAAATATTTCGCGATGGAATAAAATCTCTATTGTCTGATGAAAGCAATCTAGAAATTATTGGCGAAGCATCGAATGGTGACGAACTTTTAAGTTTACTAAAAACGATATCGCCCGATATTTTAATTTTAGATGTTACCATGCCTAAAATCACGGGAATCGAACTTACCAAAATTATTACCCAACAATATCCCGGTATAAAAATACTTATTTTATCGATGCATAAAAACGAAGAATATGTAATAAATGCTATGATTAACGGGGCCAAAGGTTATTTACCCAAAGATACTTCAAGAAAAGAGTTGTTGGATGCAATTTCATCGATATCAAATGGAGAAGAATACCTGGGTAAATTAATTTCGTCATCCATTTTAAAAAGTTATATTAAAAAATCCTACTCCGGATTTGATCGTTTAGATAAGGATGAACAACTTACCAGCCGGGAAAAAGAAATTATTGAACTGATTGGTAAAGGATATTCAAATAAAGAAATTGCCGATAAGCTTTTTATAAGCGTCCGTACAGTCGATAGCCATAAAAATCACATCATGTGTAAATTAAAATTACGAACAACAGCAGAACTTATTATTTACGGAATAAAAAATAAGATAATCGAAATTGAATAAAAAATAACAATTAATTAGGCACAAGCAAAGGAAAACCATCAACAACGGATAATTTACTACAAAAAAGACAAAAAGTAAATTTACTATCCATATATAAGGATATTTGGCTGTCCAAACACACATACAACTGCACCATAACCAAAAGAACCTAAATTTTGCAACCACGCCTTTTTTTAATACTTTTGCTTTTATAAAATAGCAATGATGGATAAGAAAAAACAGTATAGGATAAATGAAGTAAAACAGGCAAAGCAAGTTGCATTTGATTATTTAAAATCTTTTGAACTAGATAAAGCTATTGATTTTGGTTTGCCTGAAATTGATGATAGGTACCATATTTGGAGAGTTCCTTTACTTTCAAAAAATAATGAAGCTATTGGAGAGGTAGTAATTGACGCTATTACAACTCTTATTAATGAGAAAAAAAGTTCAAATAAAAAAGTTTTAGAATCAAGGTTATTAGGACGAAAATATGTAAATGATACTAACAATGAGATTGACCCATTCTCAGAGAACGGAGCAATACCTAAAATATCAAACTTACGAAATACTGTTGGTTTTGGAGATTGTGAAGAATTGTTATCTGAAACTCCAAATGAATCAGTAGATTTAATTTTCACATCCCCACCTTATTATAATGCAAGGCCAGAATATGCAGAGTATTTAACTTATGATGAATACTTGTTAAAAATAAAAAAGATTATTCACCAGAGCCATAGAGTATTAAATGAAGGAAGGTTTTTTGTGATGAATATTTCACCTATATTAATTAGACGTTCAAGCCGTAGTGAAGCATCAAAAAGAATTGCTGTACCCTTTGATTTTCATAGACTTTTTATTGAAGAGGATTTCGAATTTATTGATGATATTATATGGGTTAAACCTGAAGGTGCAGGTTGGGCAACAGGCAGAGGAAGAAGATTTGCTGCCGATAGAAGTCCTTTGCAATATAAACCAGTTCCTGTTACTGAATATATCTTAGTTTATAGGAAAAAAACTGAAAGATTAATTGATTGGCACATAAGAAAGCATCCAAATCCGGGATTAGTAGAAGCATCAAAAATTGATGATGGTTATGAAACAACAAATATTTGGAAAATACATCCAGCACATTCACCCAAGCACCCGGCAATATTTCCACTCGAATTAGCTGAAAAGGTAATTAAATATTATTCTTTTAAAAATGATGTGATTTTAGACCCTTTTGCAGGTACAGGTACCGTTGGAAAAGCAGCAGTAAAATTAGGCAGGAGATTTGTTCTTTTTGAACAAGATCCTGAATATATTAAAATAATTCAGGAAGAATTACATTCATGGCTTCAGAATAGGGTTGATGAGGTAAATCTTATAAATATGGAATTATCACAAAACAAAACTCCTTTTATTAATTTTGATATATCATGAAATCAAAAGAATCTGTTTCAAAATATATTCCCAAGCTAGGTTTAAGTTTAACGAAATACACAGGCAGTCAATTAATAGAACGTGTAGGAGAAGATATAATTCGTAGTGTTGTTGCCTCAATATTGTGTGGTGGAAATGTTCGTTCACTTACTGAGGGACTTACTCAAAGGAGGATTTCCTTATCAAATGCATCTATGTTAATCGCATATCTTAAAGCTTCAAAGAACATTAAAGACTTTAATCAAAATCTTTTACCAATAGTAAGTAACGAGCTTAAAACAGAAAAACTATCTACAGAACAAAAAATTTTCCTTCAATGGTTTATTGGACTTACAGGAAAAAGTATTCAAAATGTTCTGAGAAGTGATTCAGAACAAGTACAAGCATATCTAAAAGAACTTGATAATGCGATTAAAAATGCAGTAACTCAATCAAAAGCTGAGTTTGGTGATTTACTAGGCACATTTACCATTAACAAGGAAAATTATCTTTTAAGTTGGCCATCAATTCTACAGTTGTTTACTGCAATAGGTACTCAAACTTTAGCTTTGCGTGGCTCTGAAAAATCAATGTATGGAAAATTATTTGAAAAACTGATTTTAGGTTCATTATTGACAATTCTGGGATTTGAAAAAATAAACCCAAATGATTCAACAAAATCAAAAAAAGTTTTTTGGCTATCACAAAGAGAAAGTAAACGGGAAAGCGATGCAACCTTGTTATACAAACCCGGTATAGGTGTACGTTTTGATATTGGTTTTATTGGACCTGGAAATACTGAAATTTCATTAGATAAAGTATCTCGTTTTGAGAGAGAAATGGAGTTCGGAAGACAACAACATTTTATGTCAACAATAATTCTTGTAGATAGAATTGGGGAAGGAAGTCGAATAACAGACTTAGCAAAAAAAATTGATGGACATATTGTTCAAATGAGTATGAATTATTGGGTTAAAGAAATTTGTGATATCCTAAAAAAGAATGTTGGTTTTGAACATAAATTGTTAAAAATGAGCAACGAAGAGAGTTTGAATTATGTAAATTCGGAAATGAAGAAAATAAATTTAAATAGTTTTATGTAAAACCTTGCTTCAATTCCTCATCCGTTTATTAGTGATTTCGAGTATTAAAGGTTTTATCTAATATTAAGAAATTCAAATCTCTTTAACTATTCCAGGAATTCTTTGTTCCAACATCATTAAATCGGCAAGAACAATAGCAGTAGCAGCTTCCAAAATAACAGGAACCCGGAGAGCAATACAGGTATCATGGCGGCCTTTAATTTCGAGATTTTCAGTTTTACCCTTTTCCAGATTTAAAGTTTGTTGTGGTTTGGATATACTTGATGTTGGTTTTACTGCAACTCTATAATAAATCTCATTCCCATTTGTTATTCCGCCATTTATTCCACCCGAGTAGTTTGTTTTGGTTTTGCCTGTTGATTCCAATATCGCGTCGTTATGCCCACTGCCGGTCATTTGAGCTGAAGAAAATCCTGAACCAAATTCTATTCCTTTAATTGCAGGTATTGCAAAAACAATATGGCTAATCAGCGATTCGAAAGAATCGAAGAAAGGTTCGCCCAAGCCAACAGGTACATTATCAGCACGACATTCAACTATACCACCAATTGAATCGTTTTCTTTAATTGCTTTGTCAATTGCAGAATCAATATTTTTAGAACCCCCGGTTTCTATAACTGTAGCATTTATTTTTACAGGGGCTATCAGTTTCTTGGCAATTACACCTGCTACAATTAACCCCAAGGTTAGTCTGCCAGAGAAGTGCCCTCCGCCCCGATGATCGTTATAACCACCAAATTTCATCTTAGCAGTAAAATCGGCATGGCCGGGTCGTGGAAAAGCCAATAAATCTCTATAATCTTCTGAATGAACATCTTTATTCTCAAAGGATATCAAAACCGGGGTACCTGTTGTTTTACCATTAAACACACCGGATTTAATTATCGGTTTATCTTCTTCAATGCGGGGAGTTGTTCCTTTTGCCCCTCCTTTTCGGCGTTGTATATCTTCCGTAAAATCTTCGATTGTTATTGGCAAGCCGGCAGGGCAACCATCAATTAAGATACCAATTTCTTTTCCATGAGATTCACCATAAATATGTATTCTGAAAATTCTACCGAATGTGTTCATAATTATCCTTTTAAAATCGAAATGAAAGTACTGAATTAATTGGAACCATCAAAATTAATGAAAAAATTGTTACTGACTTGACTACCGAAGGCAGTTTGCTGGTTGTTGGTTACTGGTTCCTCAGTGAGACTTCGTGAGAACCTTCATGATTTGTGGTAAAAAATTTATATTGATAAACTACAAAGTAACTCCAAGTACACACGAAGGAACACAAAGCACATTAATTCTATAGAATTATTCTCTCTGCCTTGTCTAAATCTTCCGGATCAAACTTAATAACAGCAAGTTCAGGTTTATGATATGCTGCCGAGAAAAGCACTGTTTTTCCAATTTTATCAGACCAAGACCCCGTGATATCTGATGATTCGTGAATATGTCCATGCAGAGTTAAAAGAGGTTGTTTTTCTTCGATAAATCGTCGCAATGCAATACTTCCGACATTTACATCCAAAGGAACATGCTCGAAGCTTTTGCCATCTAATGCAGCCCTATCAAGATTCGTCTGGTATGGCGGTGAATGAAATAGAAAAACAGATTTCCCGGGTTCAAAAATATGGGTTAATTTATCAACATCATTTTGAATTGTAGCATATTCAATATCTGTAGTTTCTGTAATTGTTCGAATTCCTTCAGTTGGGTGAATACACCCGGGATCAACATAACGGGAAACATCGTATCGTTCCCAATCTTTTAGCAAAAATGGCGATGGTGGAATATTTGAATAACCAAAAACTTCAAAATCGTTCCACTGATATCTTCTATTATGCATGTAATGCCATATTCCTTTTGATTCTGCATTAATTATTCTTTGTTCTTCAATTTTGGGGTCATCATTTCCAAGAATAATAAACACCTCGGGATAATGACTTTTCATTTCTGATCTCAATTTTACGAATTCGGATATTAAAAAATCATCCACAAAATCGTCGATTAATTTAAAATTAAAATTGTTTACCGAACCATGAATATGAGGCAATAAATCGCCACCAATAAAAACCGCTTCGGGTTTTTCTGATTTAATGAGCTGGAAAAATTTTTGGTATCTATCGATTTTCCCATGCAAATCGGCAACAAAGAAACAATTCATAGGCTTTATCTTTTTCGTAACAAACGTGCTGAATTGTATGGATTTGAAATCATTACAGCAAAACTGTTTTGTTCGTCAATTTCTTTTTGGGTAATAATATGTAAATCAATAATTCCTTTTTCCATTTTATAACCTGTTTTTTGATGATTTAATTCTGCAAGCGAAAAACTCCAACCATTAATCCATGATTTGAAGAGTTCTAATTGATTTTCCGTTCCATCGAATTGAATCATAAGGTCGATATCACTTGCCGGGCCGGCATTCGTTTCTTTAGTACTTCCAATAAGATATATGGCATGAACTCCATAATATTCAAAATCTGTTTTATCAGCAATTGTTTGAGCCATTCGGAATCTCCATTTCCAATGTTCATCACCAAAACGCTTCAGAATTTTTTCACCGTTTTCATTATTTGTTTCCTGGGATAATAATTTAACAGTTTGAACCAGTCTGTTATAAAATAGATATTGTCCTAACCTGTATGCAATAGTATTTAACAGTCTTTGTTCATCTGGCAAAAATGGGTCATTTTCAAATGGAATAGATGTGTAAAATACCTTAATATCACCAACAATATTATTATCAACAATGATATCGGCAGATTGCAACCATTTTGTTTCAATAAAACCAGGGAGTACATATTTCTGATTATCAATCTCGATTTTAACAATACAAATTGCCGGGAATTGCCATCCACTGGGAATAATTTCCAAAACCTGGTTTATCATATTACTAAAAGATAAAGTTGATTTGCGAAGTGTTTCTTCAATATCGTAAATACACTTTAATTCTTTTGCCCTTTCCTGAAGCGGTTTTAACTGACCTAAATCCATAGCAAGCCATTTTTTGAAAGTTACAAAAAATTAAATAAACTCACTCAATTCGAGCCAACGATCTGTTTTTGTGTCGAGTAAATGTATTATTTCGGCTATTCGTTTCGATTTTTTTATTAAATCTTCTGTTTTTAAATTCCCCAAATTGATTTCGTTTTCGAGATTTGTTTTTTCGTTTTCCAAATCGGCAATTTCTTTTTCAAGTTGCTCGTATTCACGTTTTTCGTTGAACGATAATTTTATTTTGGGTTTATCGGATTTTACAATTTCTTTTTTAGGTATAATAGCTGATTCTTTGATTTGAACTTTTTCCATTTTTAAAATCCATTCTCGATATTGAGAGTAATTTCCGGGAAAATCCTTTACATTTCCATTGCCCTGAAAAACAAAAATATGATCGACCACCTGATCCATAAAAAACCGGTCGTGAGATACTACCAACACGCAACCATCGAAAGTTGTAAGGTAATCTTCCAACACGCCCAGGGTCATTATATCAAGGTCGTTGGTTGGTTCATCAAGAATCAGAAAATTGGGTTTACGCATTAATACCGTTACCAGGTAAAGCCTTCGTTTTTCACCACCACTCAATTTCGAAACCTGTGTATAATGCATGTCGAAAGGAAAAAGGAAATAATTTAAAAACTCCTTCACTCCCATTTCACGGCCACCACCCAACGAAACCACTTCGGCAATTTCCTGAACAACATCAATAACACGTTGATTTTCGGTAAACTGAATTCCTTCCTGTTTATAATATCCATAAACGATTGTTTGCCCGACTTCAATAGTTCCTGTATCGGGAGCGATATTCTGAGTGATTAGATTTAAAAAGGTTGATTTCCCGGTTCCATTATCACCCACAATACCAATTTTTTCTCCTCTGCTGAATTTATAACTAAAGTTATTTAAAATGGATATGTTCTCGAATTTTTTTGAAAGGTTTTCAATTTCAAGTATCTTTTTTCCTAAACGCGAAGCCTGGACATTAATCTGCATTTGCTCATCGTTTCGACTTTGTGAAGCAACATCTTTCAGTTGGTAAAAATTATCGATACGGAATTTGGCCTTATGACTTCGTGCTTTAGGCATTCTACGCATCCAGTCTTCTTCTTTACGTAAGATGTTTTTTGCCCGTTCTACTTGTGATTCTTCATTATTTAAACGTTCTTCACGTTTCTCAAGAAAATACGAATAATTGCCTTTGTAACTATATATTTTAGAATTATCCATTTCAATAATCTCATTGCATACCCGGTCGAGAAAATAGCGGTCGTGGGTAACCATAAGCAAGGTTGAATGAGTATTCCTCAGATAATTTTCGAGCCATTCGATCATATCTAAATCGAGATGGTTGGTTGGTTCATCGAGCAATAATAAATCCGGTTCTTCGATTAAAACGGATGCTAAAGCAACACGTTTTTTTTCTCCTCCTGATAATGTAGAAATTAGTTGTTCGTATTTGTCTATTTTAAGTTTGGTGAGTATTTGCTTCACTTTTACTTCATAATCCCATGCACCAAGCAAGTCCATTTGCTCCGTTGCCTTTGAAAGTAAATTTTTATCGTGTGTATTTATAGCTTTTTCGTACTGAATAATTGCCTCTTTCACATTATTCGACGAATGTAAAACTTCGTTTAACAGGGTATTTTTTGGATTCAGGGGTGGATTTTGTTCTAAAAACCCAAATCGAATATTGTTTCGGAAAATAATTTTGCCTGAATCGGGAGAATCTTTCCCCGTAATAATGTTAAAAAGAGTGGTTTTACCTGTTCCATTTTTAGCAATTAAAGCCACTTTTTGGTCTTTTTCTATTGTAAAACCAATATCTTCGAAAAGCAAAAGATCCCCAAACGACTTCTTTAAATTTTCAACCTGTAAGTAATTAATCATATTCGATAATGGACTTTTCAAAATGTTTACAAAACAACGTAATTATTCAGATTAAAAAAAATTAAACCTATTTTTTTGTAATCTGTTACGAATGCATTACATTTCTATAATAAATTGGTAATTATGAAATTTATCAGAAAAAGTGTTTTTTTTATTTTTACAGTGTTAATCAGCAGTAATATTTCAATTTCTGCTCCATTACTTCTACAAGCTTCAGACAAAAAAACAAACATCGAAACAATCGACCGAAATCTATCTGTTATTAAAGATAATTTCAACTTTAAAAATGACAGCATAAAAACACTAACATACAAAACATTAAAACTATCTGAATTGGTAAATTATCAAAGCGGAATTGAAAATAGCTGTTTTTATTTGGGCCGTTTTTTTTATTTAAATAACCACATTGATAGCGCGATGTACTTTTATAAAATGGGATTAGAAAAAGCAAAAAATAATAAGAGTAATCTAATTAACTCATTTTACATTGGTGTTGCAAATATTTTTTGGGATACCGGTGATTATAGCGGTGGCTTGGAAACTATGTTCGAAGCAAAACAATATTTTGAATCAGAGGGTATAATTGATCAAAAATATGAGATTTTCAATTACACGGGATTATATTACGAAGGAATCATGGAATTTGGCCCGGCATTGGAAAACTTCAAGAAATCAACAGAAATAGCAATAAATAGAGGTGAGAATGGATATACTGGCGTTGTTTATGCCAACATGGGCAGGGTTTATTCTAAATTAATGAAATATGATACATCCATCATATTCTTTAAAAAAGGAGTTGCCCTTGAAGTAAAAAATAAGCTTTTTAGAAATGCAGGAAGATCATATTCTTCTCTAGCTACTGTATATCTAAATCTAAATCAAATTGACTCGGCCAGAATTTACCTGGAAGAAGCATTAAATTGTAATTTGCTTTCGAATGATAGCACAGGGCTGGTAAGAACTTATATTGCCTATGCAAATTATTATATCAGGCAGTCTGATTTTAAAAAATCAATTGAAATACTCACAAATGCGATTCCAATAGCTACCAAGTTTAAAAATAAATCCGAAATGGTTGAATTATTTTATTTGATGGCTCAAAGTTATTATAAAACAGGTAATTATAAAGAATCAAGCCGCTTCTATATTGAATACATTGGTATGTATCAACAAGTTTATGATATTAAAAAGTTTAACCAGGTAAGTGCACTTGAGCATCAACTTAAAATTACACAACAAGAAAATGAAATAAATATTCTAAAAATTGAGAAACAACAGTCAGTTACTAACTATTTATTAATTATTGCTGTCTTATTGCTAACAATTAGCGTTTCATCCATTGCCTTCGTTATCTATTTCAGAAAAATGAACCAACAGTTGATAAACCAGAATAAAAAAATATCCGAGCAAAAAGAGAATCTCGAAGAACTTAACAAACAATTGATTCTTGCTGAAAAAAACATGAGTAAAATAGACGAATTAAAAAGTAATTTTATTAATATCCTTTCTCACGAAATACGAACCCCGTTAAATAGTATTGTTGGATTCTCTTCATTGGCTTTCGATTCAGAAATTTCAAATGAAGAAAAGATTGAAGCATCGAACATTATTAAAAAAAGCAGCGACGATTTAATCTCTACCGTCGAAGGGTTAGTTGATCTTTCGTTAATAAATTCAAATCAAATGTATGTTTACAAAGAAAACTTCGATGTTTACAGCTTTATGAAAAAAATTCATGATGATTTTATTAACCTAAAAAACAATTTTTTAAAAGATAATATTGCAATACATTATTTACCCGATAAAAACTATTCAGGTTTCATAATTAAATCAGATTCAGTATTATTAAAAAAATCTTTAAATAAATTGATGCATAATGCATTGAAATTTACTTTGAAAGGAAAAATTGAATATGGTTTTTCCATATCAGATTCTCGTTTTACATTTTTTGTAACAGATACCGGAATAGGAATACCAGGAGAATCAAATGATAAAATTTATATACCTTTTGAAAAAGGAGATAATGTACCTAAAAACTCCGGGGGGTTGGGAATAAGCCTGGCATTGGTAAAAAAATACATCGGTTTACTTGAAGGAAAAATAGGACATGAATCTGTTTTAAATAAAGGATCAAAATTTTATTTTGAGATACCAATCCAATAAACATTAAAATGACAAAGAAAGAAAGGTTCGAAAAAATCATTGATTACTTTAAAAAAGTACAACCCGTGGCCGAAACGGAGCTTGATTATAAAACCCCATTTGAATTAATTGTTGCCGTGATTCTCAGCGCCCAATGTACCGACAAAAGAGTTAATATAATTACCCCTGCCCTGCTCGAACGCTTTCCTTCTGCTTATGAAATGTCGCAAGCTTCGGTCGAAGAAATATTTTCTTACATTAAAAGTTGCTCCTATCCAAACAATAAAGCCAGGCATCTTTCAGGAATGTCGAAGATGCTGGTTGAAAAATATAATGAAATAGTTCCCGATGATATTAGCGAACTTCAAAAACTTCCGGGAGTTGGAAGAAAAACAGCCAATGTAATCGCATCGGTTGTTTATAATAAGCCCACACTTGCTGTTGACACGCATGTTTTCAGAGTTTCTAAACGTATAGGCTTAACCACTAATGCAAAAACACCTTTAGAAACTGAAAAACAACTCGTAAAATATATTCCTGAAGAATTAATACCCATTGCACATCATTGGCTCATATTACATGGACGCTATGTTTGTATTGCCAGAAAACCAAAATGCGAAAGTTGTGGTATTACTCAATATTGCATGTATTTCGGAGAAACAATAAAACCGGGAAAATAGAAAAGGTGAGTAGTGAATTGTGAATAACCTTTAACTTTATTTCCAACTAAAGTAAATTTCAGTAACCGAATTTCCCCTTGTTAATACTTTATTAATGCATATATTCTAGCATCAGGGATTAAATAAAAATGGCTGTCTTTTTTAGTTTAAGACAGCCACACCTTTAAATCCTTACTTTATGAAATTTTAATTTCTCTTTTTGGCTTTTCTTTTGCTTCATCACGCTTAGGAATTACAAGAGTTAAGATTCCATCTTTGTGTTTCGCATTTATTTTATCCTGGTTTACACTTTCAGGCAAACTAAAAGAACGTTGGAATGAACTGTAACTGAACTCACGACGAACATATTTTTCTTTTTCCTCCAGGTTTTTTACTTCTTTTTCAGAAGATATAGTTAAAACGTTGTTATGAATATCAATTTTAAAATCTTCTTTTGCTAAACCCGGAGCAGCTACATCAATTCTAAACTCTTCGGCATTTTCAATTACATTTACCTCAGGAATACTTTTATTAGCTGAAGTATCAAAGAAATCGGCCAAAAAATCTTTACCAAAGAAATCGTCTTCGAAAGCTGGTAAAAAACGTTTGTTTCTTAACATAGGTATCATAGCTTTATCCTCCATATTTTAGTTAAACAATCAATTTTCAGATTGAACATTTCAAAAAAAATACCAATGCTTATTTCGTGTCAAATTGTCTTTAAATACTGTTACACCAATGTCATTTTGACGCAAACAACAATACATAAAAGACAATTCGATTTATATATTTTGATATCTGATTTCTTATTTCTATTTTTAAACTTGAACTTTTATAGATAATAAAGTCTGATGAAAACGTTAAAAAATCTCATATTTTTAATACCCTTTATCTTTTGTTCTCTTATAGTATTTTCCCAAACCCGAATTGATACACTTGAAACAAAATTAAAAACAGCCGAAGGGGAAGAAAAAATTATTATCTTAATTGATTTAAGTGAGCAATATTTATCAGATGAGTTTTATAATAATGAAAAATGTCTTGAACTTTCAAATCAGGCGCTTACTCTTTCTAAAAAACTTAAAAATAAGAATAATGAAGCTATTGCATTAAAATATATTGGTTTTGCTTATTATTATCAACAAAAATATGATACAAGCATTTTTATTTTTAATAATGTATTGAAAATACTTGAAAATTATGAAGATATTCAAGTAAAAGATCAAGTATATAACGTAATAGGTGCTTGTTATTATTACAAGGGAGATTTCAATAAAACTCTTGAATATTGGAAAAAAAGACTTGAATTATGCAAACAAATTAGAGATACTGCTAATACTGCTCAAAGTTATATGAATCTTGGAGTCATCTATAAAAATATGGATGAATACGATCAGGCCATTTCGTTTTACCAGGAAGCATATAAAATCAGAGAAGAACGAAAAGATTCAACTGAAATGGCTACTGTGCTAAATAATATTGGAAATATTTATTTCCAATTCAGGGGCAATTATACCAAAGCGTTAGAAAATTATTCAAAAGCCATTGATATCTATAAGAAAAAAGGGGACAAAGAAAACGAGGCTCATCTTTTAAATAGTATAGGTTTAATCTACGATAAACAGGATCAAAATCAAATGGCTTTAAATAATTTTAACCAAGCACTTACTATTTTAAAAAGTTTAAAAAATAAAGATGATAAAATTGCAGAAGTAAAAAATAATTTAGGTGTGCTTTATGCCGAACTTGGAAATTTTGAAATGGCATACAGACTACTTAATGAGAATTATCTATATTATTTAGAAATTGGAGCAAAACCAAATATTGGAGGAACCTTAATAGATCTTGGTGACGTTTACTTTTCATGGGGAAAATATGAAGATGCACTAACAACTTATTTAAGAAGCTATGAAATTTCTACCGAGTTAAATATGAAAAGTGAAATTGCCAGAACCTATGAGAAACTTGCAAAAACTAATGCAAATTTAAAAAATTATAAAAAGGCATTCGAATACCACGTATTATACACCCATTTGAACGATAGTTTATTCACAGAAAAACTCAATGAACAAATTACCGAAATACAAACCAAGTACGAAACCGAGAAAAAAGACAAGGAAATTGCGCTATTAAACTCTGATAAAGCCTTACAGGAAGCTACTTTAAAACGCCAGAAGCTTGCAATATTTGTATTTATTGGAGGCTTTTTCATTATTTCCATATTTCTTATCCTCATTTTCCGCTTGTATAAACAAAAGCAAAAAGCCAATATCATACTCGAAGAAAAAAACGAAAAAATCAGCCAGCAACGTGATTTTATTTTCCAACAGAACAAAGAAATTACTTCAAGTATAGAATATGCCAAACGTATTCAGAATGCGCTGCTCCCACCTCAGGAATTAATCGATGCAATTATCCCTGATTCATTTATCCTGTTTAAACCACGCGACATTGTGAGTGGCGACTTTTACTGGTTAAATCAAAAAGAAAATAAAATTATTTCTGTAACTGCCGATTGTACAGGACATGGTGTACCGGGTGCATTTATGAGTATGTTGGGAATTTCTTTTATAAATGAGATTATTAATATAACAAAACCTGGAGAACTCAGATCAAACCAGGTATTGGATCACTTGCGGGAATTAATAATTACATCTTTGCGCCAAACAGGTAAACTCGGTGAAAGCCGCGATGGAATGGATATGACCATTTGTATTATTGATACAGAAAAGAAAACGCTCGATTTCGCAGGTGCGTACAATCCAATGTACCTTGTACGAAATGGAGAACTTATAGAAGCGAAAGCCGATAAAATGCCTATCGGTATTCATGTTAAGACCATTGAACCTTTTTCAAACCAGATTTTCCAGATTGAAAAAGGAGATATCATTTATACCTGTTCCGATGGATATGCCGATCAGTTTGGAGGCCCGGAGAATAATAAATTCCGACGAAAAAACTTTAAAGACCTGCTCTTACAAATCCATACTAAAGACATGAATCAACAAAAAGAAATCCTCGACAAAACTCTCATGGATTGGATGGAAGGATTTGAACAAGTGGATGATATTCTGGTGTGTGGAATTCGAATCACTTAATTTTTGGTATAATACAAATTATTCCATTATTCCATATTTTTTCATCATTAAATTCGATTTCACAAATTTTTATTTTTGACGATTCGATCATTTTTGATTGTAAACGCTCTTGATTTTAGGGTTTAAATACCCTAACTTGTAAGTTATTTCGCAAAATTTTTATCAAAATTAATTCGTTATAAATCAGTAACAATCATAAAACCCATAAACTATGAAAAAACTCTACTTCAAACTAATGCTATTCGTGTTAATGTTAGGGAATTTTCCAGTATTAGCACAGAACACTGTTCAGTTCGATGTTTCTTATGACCCACAACAGTGTGCCCCGGTACCAGTAATGTTGATTAATAATTCTATTATTGATACATATACCGGAACGGTATATTACAATTGGTATATGAATGGCGTATTGTTCTCAACCGATCAATACCCGGCAACAACAGATTTCCAGGGAGGAAATTACGACATTCGCCTTGAAGTAACTGATAGCCTTGGATTTCTTGGCGATTATTATCAATTTATTTATATAAAAGGTTTTTCAGGTAAGTTTTATACATATCCCGAAGGAGAAGCTGCTCCCGGGCAACCAGTCCAATTCTACTCAAACGATATGTCTCAACAATGGATTGTTTGGAAATTGCATACAGGAGAAACTTTAAAATATAACTATGCCCAATATATTTATAACGATATTGGTGTTTACCCTGTAAAAATGACCATTTCAACAGAATGCGGAATTGATACAGTTACACAATGGATAAACATTACCAATTCAGCCGTTCCGGGAGCTGAAATTACGGTTTCAAATTACGAAGTATGTCCTAACGATGAGTTTATATTAACTGCCAGCGAAGCATTTCAACACGAATGGAATATTGGAGGGAATATATTAAATGGGAAAGAAATATATTATGCTTTTGGAGATATTGGAGTTCACCCGGTTATTTTAAAAAACACGAATGAATTTGGTAATTCATCTTTTGATACAGCATACATTAACGTGAGAAATGATATTTATGTATCTGCCGAATTCTCGCCATATTATGAAAATCAGCCATGCCCTAACAACGAGATAAAGTTCGAAGCATACTCTTCGGGAACATTCGAATGGGATTTTGGTGATGGTTCTGCTGGTTTTGGAAAACGTGTATATAATACTTATGTTGACACAGGAATGTATAATGTTACATTGTATGCAACAAATGGTTGTGGAACGCAAGCTGTATCATCTATGCCTGTTTACATTTACTATGATCAGTATTCAGGGGTTTCATATCCTGACTTTTACTTTGATAACATTGAAAATGGCTGGGTAGAGTCAATTAATGTTTGCCCTAACGATTTGGTTACTGTTGTTAATGAAACATACCAGGATGCCGGAACCACGTTGCACTGGCTTATTGATGGTGTAGAATATTACCAGGATGAAGTATCAATCTATTTTCCTGCACCCGGGGTATATGAAATTCAATTAATTGCACAAAACAATTGTATGGCTTCTGATACTGCAACAAAATGGGTTTATGTTGACTCGTATTATATGCCTGAATCAAATCTCAGTGTAGCTCCGATAGCAATATGCCCGAATGAGAAAGTATATTTTTTCGACGAGCATTTACAGTTTAATGAAAATGGAACAACTGTACTTAACTATTCAATCAATTTTGGTGATGGCCAAACACAATCCAATATTACCGGACTGGCAGATGATGTTATGGAAGTTCTTGCAGTACACACTTATGCTGATACCGGATTGTATAATTTCAGCTTTATTGCTACCAATAATTGCAATAACTCCGACACTTTGAAAGGACAAATATTAGTTAACGATGATCCAAACAGAACCCCGTTTTATTATATTAATAACACAACTGCCGGGGATGAAATGGAGGGAGAATTTGAGAACTGGGGCGTAATCCCCGACAGGCAATATCAAACATTTTATATTAATGTAAATTTAACTAACTGGAACTATTGTGGATTAATGGATAGTTCAGTTTATGTATTTTTCTGGTATGGCCTTTTAGATATGAGCAATCCCGATTTAGGCCCTCCAAATGGCTATGTCGAACTCTCGGCCCCTGGAACTGCTGTTGCTTACGTTCCTTTCAATGTTGTTAAGCCCAGCGTTGGTTTGGCAGCAGTATGGTATTGCAATAAAGATTATTTTGACAAAGACCCCCAGGTTTATGCATTACCTATTGATACTGTTACATTACTGCCTGTTCAATCGTATCCAACAGTTCCTGGTGGAATTGCAACAATACCAGATACAATTACCCTGGATGCAATACAATGGTATAATGAATCAATGTGTACCTGCACTCCTCCAAGTGATAATATAAAAGGAACATGGAGTTATCAAACAGATGATGGTTATTACCATATATTAGATATTTATGATGCAGCAGAAGACTCATTAAGGTATAGGGCATCTGCAGGACCTGACCCCTGGGATGGAAGAACAGATTATTCCTATGGAACTCTTAACTTATTAAATGATTCAACTATGCAATTATACCCCGAAGACTCTTCTTGCTTTGAGATTGGAGTATATAATTATAAAGTAATAAACAATGAACAGCTCTTATTTACTATTAATTATGATAATTGCATTGGCCGAGCAAATTACCTTACTGCAGATATTTTCGGGAAATATAATTACGATCAAACAAATAATCCTGATGATAAAACCGGATGTCCTGGTGATACTATTGGATTTAAAGTAGTTGGTGGAATCTCGTACGAATGGCACATTCGGGGTACAGTAACAACTGAACCATTTACCTATTACGTTTACGATACAGCCGGTGTTTATGAAGAATATGTAGTTACTACAAATGCCTGTAACAGAACCGATACCATTTATACAAAAGTAGTTATTGGACTGGATAATGTTCCTGAGCCATACTGGTCAGTAAACAAATGGACAGCCAAACGATTTGAACCATTGCAGTTTTATGTTGAAAGTCATGGTGATTTTAATAATTATTCCTACCTGTGGGAGTTTGGCGATGGAACCACATCAACAGAAATGAATCCCGAGCATTTTTACACAATGGAAGGTAACTACAAAGTAAAATTAACTGTAACAAATGGTTGTGGCAGTACATTCATGGAAAATTTTATCTGGGTTACCAAAGAAACATCGACCTGCGAAGCAAAATTTGTTTATTCTTTAACAGGTACAACAGTTAATTTCCAAAATTTATCTCTTGGAAATGTGTCATCATTCTTCTGGGAATTTGGTGATGGAAAAGTCTCTACAAAACCAAATCCTCAAAACATTTACCCCGAGGAAGGTATGTACACTGTTGTTTTAACAATATATGATTCAATTAACGATTGCAGCGACCAAATAGTTAAACAAATCATGGTTGGAACTATCGGATGTCTTGCAAATTTCAATTACACTGTAAATAATATTACACGTACAGTAAGCTTTTATAATTTGTCATCAGGTGACATAAGTGAATATTACTGGGACTTTGGCGATGGCGATTATTCTTCTAACCAAAACCCATTACATACATTTGCTTCCGATGGATATTACAGGGTTTGCCTCGTTACGTATGATGAAGGAACACAATGCATGTCAGAAATCTGCAAATACATAACTGTAGGTACTCCCGAAATACTTGCCGATTTTGATTATTATATCGATCCACAAAACGGTACTGTTTACTTTGCTGATATCTCATCAGGAACTATATCTGACTGGTATTGGGATTTTGGTGATGGAAACTGGGATGTAATACCGGAACCACAACATCAATATGCAGAATCAGGAGAATACGATGTTTGTCTCTCGGTATTTAATAATAATACAGGTTCTTTTGCAAATATTTGTAAAACCATAATGGTAATTACGGATACTTCTTTAGTTTCAACAAAAGCCGGCTTCATGTATATGGTAAGTTCGGTAACTCCAAATAAGGTTGATTTTGTTGACCAATCTTCAGGAGATATTACCAATTGGTACTGGACATTTGGCGATGGAACATACCAGTCGGGAGAAAATGTAAGCCATACCTATTCTGCACCCGGGTTATATAATGTTTGCCTTATTGTTTACGATTCTAATACAGGCGAACGCTCTGAAATATGTAAAATAATTCAGGTTGGCATTATTGACTGCAATATAAATGCTGATTTTACATATTACATTAACCCTACACTAAAACAAGTCTCATTCTCCGACAAAACAACCGGTATTGCCGATGAATGGTTCTGGGATTTTGGTGATGGCATGACTTCTGCCTCCAGAAATCCGGTTCATATATACAGCAACCCGGGATTTTATCTTGTAAGCTTAGCAGTACGTAATACCCTTAACGATTGTGTTGACTATTATGCCGACTTTATACAAGTTGGAGTAGCTGAATGTATTGCAGATTTTAACTTTACTGTAACTGATCCGGTTAATAATACTGTTAAATTTGCCGACAAATCTATAGGAGACATTGTAGATTATTTCTGGTACTTCGATGATGGAACATTCTCTACAGAAACTGAACCCGAACATACTTACGATTTCCCCGGTTTATATTTTGTGTCTTTAACAATTACTGATGCTACCGGCATGTGCTTTGATTTCAGGATGAAAGAAGTTCAGGTTGGTACTGTAAATTGTGATGCCACATTTACTGTTTTTGTGGATTCGTTAAATAATGATGCCTATTTTTCAAATAGCAGCATTGGTACAGCAACCGATTATTACTGGATGTTTGGTGACGGACAATTTGACATTGGCCCAAATCCTATACACCATTACATTGCTCCTGGCTACTTTACTGTTAGTTTAAATACATTCAACAGTAACGATAATTGTATTGATTACTTTGAAAAAGTAATCCTCATTGGTAATTCAGAAAATGATGTAGAAGCCGATTTCTTCTATCAATCTGATTTTTCAACAGGCGATGTATATTTTTATAACGAATCCATGGGTGAAAACCTTTCATTTATATGGGATTTTGGTGATGGAACAACTTCTACAGAAGAAAATCCAACTCATAATTATTCACAGGGAGGATATCAGTTTGTATGTTTAACTGCAACAAACCCGGTTACAGGTGCTGTAAAAACAAGTTGTAAATTGGTTCAAACATCTAACCAGTCAGAAAATAATTGCCTGGCTCAATTTAATTATGATATCAATGCCCAGGAAGTAACATTTATTAATAAATCGTATGGTGAGCCTGATGTATATGCATGGAACTTTGGCGATGGGAATACATCAACTGAATCGGACCCGATTCACACATATAGCTCAGCAGATTTTTACCTGGTAGAACTTTATACCTATAACCAGACTACCGGATGCGAAAGTTATGATTATGAGTATATTAACGTGGGAGTTGATAATGACAGTATTCAGGCAATATTTACCTACTATATAGATACAACAGGTAAAGGTAAACCTGGTGGCAAACCTGTTGATATTATTGGTGTAGGACATGGCGGGGGCTCAAAATTAAGCTGGAGCTACGGAGATAAAAAAGTTGAAACAGGGAAAGTAACATCTACAACGCTTCGTCCAACACATGTTTACGAAAATCCAGGTAAATATAATTGTTGTTTAACTATTGAGGACCCAGTAATTAATCAAAGTGATACATACTGCGATTACATTATGGTTCCTTACGAAACTGTAATCTCTGAATCAATATGCGAAGGTTCCGAATACGATTTCTTTGGAGATATGCTGTCTGTTGCTGGAGAATATATTGATACCACGAGCAGTGTTAATGGAGTTGACAGTATTATTTATTTAACACTAACCGTTAATCCTCAACCTGTAAAACCAACTGCAAGCTTAACAGGAACAACATTAACATCGAGCGCTGCCAGTGGTAACCAATGGTATTTTAATGGTACAGCAATTAATGGAGCAACAAATCAAACTTATACAGCAACACAAAGCGGTAATTATAGTGTAGTTGTTACTGATACAAATGGTTGTTCTTCTGAATCATCGGATGATGTTAATGTGGTTATTTCCGGAATAGAAGATGTGGAGTCATTCAGTATGAAAGTATTCCCGAATCCACTTCAGTCTCATACCCGTGTAGAGTATTATTTATCGGATACAAAGCAAATAAAAATTGCTTTATATGATGTGGTAGGAAATCTGATTGAAACCATAATCAATACTTATAAGCCCGCAGGTAATCATTATATTATTTGGAAAAACCCGGGATTAGCAAATGGTATTTATTATCTGGTTTTAACATCTGAAAGTGAAAAAATTACTACAAAATTAGTCATTCAGAAATAATCTCTTGAAATGGTTATTAGAGCCTTGAAGTTTTTCAAGGCTCTTTTTTTGCTGTTTTGATAAATCAATGAACATCTTTTGTATTTTTATATCATCAAAAGATACAAAGCCATGAAAATATATCTCGATTATAATGCGACAACACCTGTCGATAAAGAAGTAGCACAAGCAATGCAACCCTATTTAGCCGAATATTTTGGAAACCCTTCCAGCTCGCATAGTTTTGGAACTGAAACAAAAAAAGCTGTTGAAAATGCCCGTAAACAAGTTGCTTCATTAATTAATTGTAAATCAAACGAAATAATCTTTACAAGTGGTGGTTCTGAATCGAATAATTATGCAATCAAGGGTTTTGCATTTGCAAATGAGTATAAAGGGAATCATATAATAACTTCTACAATTGAACACCCTGCAGTGTTTGAAGTATGCAAATATCTCGAAAAAAAGGGGTTTCAAATTTCGTATATCCCTGTTGATGAATTTGGTATAGTAGATTTAGAAAAACTTGAAACGGCCATTACTCCACAAACAATTCTTATCTCCATAATGCACGCGAATAATGAAATAGGTACCATTCAACCTATTTCAGAAATTGCTGCAATTGCAAGAAAATACAATGTTGCATTTCATACCGATGCAGCCCAATCTGTTGGTAAATACCCTGTCGATGTTCAGCAAATGGGTGTTGACTTGCTTTCAGTTGCAGGCCATAAACTGTATGCCCCGAAAGGAATTGGGGCTTTATTTATTCGTGACGGATTAGTACTCGAAAAACTCATACATGGAGCCGATCACGAACAAAACAAACGCGCGGGAACAGAAAACGTACTCGAAATTGTAGGCCTTGGAAAAGCATGTGAAATCGCACAACGTGATTTAAATAAAAACCTGGGTCATTTAAAAAGGATACGTGATTTGCTTCATAATAAGCTACTCGAAAAACTACCCGACCTAAAGCTAAACGGGCATCCCGAGTTGCGCTTACCAAACACGCTGAATATAAGTTTTCCGGGAATCGAAGCCAACATTCTGTTGAACGAAATGGAGCTGAAAGGAATTGCTGCATCGGCAGGTGCTGCATGTCATACCGATTCGGTTGATGTTTCACCGGTATTAACTGCCATAAAACTAATGACTGATTATGCCATGGGAACTATCCGCTTTTCTGTTGGGAAATATTCTACAGAGGAAGAAATTAACAGGGCTTCAGAAATAATTATTGATATTGTAACCAGGCTGAAGCCAAAAGAAAAAACTCAGATTCAAGAGTTCGTTGAGCTTACGAATGATTTTAAATTAACCAAATATACTCAGGGACTTGGTTGTGCCTGCAAATTAAGACCCCAGGAACTGGAGAAAATTTTAAAAGATTTGCCTGTATCAAACGATCCGAATATTTTAATCGATACTCAGAATTCGGATGATGCAGCCGTTTATAAGATTAACGAAACAACTGCATTAGTTCAAACTGTTGATTTCTTTACTCCTATTGTTGACGATCCTTATGATTTTGGTGCAATTGCCGCAGCAAATTCGTTAAGTGATATTTATGCTATGGGTGCCAAACCATTATTTGCACTGAACATTGTTGGTTTTCCTTCGAACCGTTTGCCCATGGAAGTTCTAAAACAAATTCTTAAAGGAGCCCACGATAAAGCCCGGGAAGCTGAAATTAGTATTTTGGGTGGCCATACCATTGATGATCCCGAACCCAAATATGGAATGGTGGTAAGCGGAGTTGTTCATCCCGATAAAATATGGGCTAACTCCGGGGCACTCGAAGGTGATGCCATTATCTTAACAAAACCAATAGGAACAGGTATTCTCACAACTGCTCTAAAACGCGGGTTAGTCGATCAAAAAACCAAAAGCATGGTAATACAATCTATGGCAGAACTAAATAAAAGTGCTGCCGGCATAATCGAAAAATACACTATTCATGCCTGTACCGATGTAACCGGGTTTGGTTTAATTGGCCATTTAAGCGAAATTTCAATTGCAAGCAAAATGAATGTTGAATTGTTTGCAGACAAAGTGCCATTTTTCAACGAAACCGTTAATTTTGCAACCGCTAATATTATTCCGGGCGGATCAACAAACAATTTAAGTTACTTCTCTAAACATGTTGTTTGGGATAAAAACATATCAAACATTATAAAAATCGTACTTTGTGATGCTCAAACTTCTGGAGGGTTATTGTTTACTATTCCTCTTAACGAAAAAGATGAAGTTATTTTAAAGCTTAGAAGTGCAGGTATTAGTTCGGCAATGCATATTGGCAATTGTTTACGAAAAGGAGAAGGAAAAATTTTTGTAAAAAGTTAAAAACAAAACAGAGTAAAAATCGTTTTAAATGAATTATTAATTGGTCATTTTAAAATTAAAAAATTACAACTTCAGAACCATGAAATTAAAAATTGCTCTTATCCTTATATTATTTACTTGTTTAGCTTTAAATCTTACCGCGCAAAAAAAAATTCCTGAACTCAATACCGAAATAGTTAAATATGTTGAATCGGTTATGGGAACAAAAGTTGAACGTGGCGAATGCTGGGATTTAGCAAATCAGGCATTATTAAAAGTTGATGCCGATTGGGACAGGGAATATAAATATGGCAATAAAATTGACCCTGAAAAAGACAAGATATTCCCGGGAGATATTGTACAATTCGAAAAGATAAAAGTAAAATATGCCAAAGGAAATGCAACTTATACAGAAATCATGGAACATCATACAGCAATTGTTTATAAAGTAATTGATAAAGGTGTTTTTGAACTGGCACATCAGAACACTGAATTTTCGGGCAGAAAGGTAGGAATAAGTAAATTCGATATAAGTACAGTCGTTCAGGGGAAAATGTTTTTTTACAGACCGACAAAAAACCTAAAATAATGACCAATAGATGGAATTTAAATGATAAGAACGCGTTAATAACCGGCGGAACAAAAGGTATTGGTGAAGCTGTTGCCAAGGAGTTTATTGAGCTTGGGGCTGAAGTTCTTGTAGTTTCCAGGAACAAAGAAGATTTTGAAAAGCTAAAATCATCGCTTCAGAATCCGGCAAAACTCAGTTATTATTCTGCCGATGTTTCAACAACCATCGGAATTGAATCGCTTGCTGGCTTCGTTAATAAAAAATGGAGTAAACTTGATATTCTGGTAAATAATGTTGGAACCAATATTCGTAAAAAAACTATCGAGTATTCATACAACGAATTCGATAAAATTATTCACACCAACTTACGTTCTGCATTTGAATTAAGTAAATCGCTTTATCCGTTTCTCAAAAAGTCAGGGCAAGGCAACATAGTTAATATAAGTTCAGTTGCCGGAATTACGCATTTACGAACTGGTTCTATTTATGGAATGACCAAAGCAGCACTTATTCAGCTCACCAAGAATCTGGCCGGAGAATGGGCTGCAGATGGCATACGTGTAAATGCCGTCGCACCCTGGTACATCAGAACACCTTTAGCAGAGACCGTTCTAAAAAACCCGGACTATTACAACGAAGTAATCTCGCGTACTCCCATGAAAAAAGTTGGAAATACTGAAGATGTAGCAGCAGCAGTAGCATTTTTATGTATGCCTTCGGCTGCATTTATTACAGGACAATGTATTGCTGTTGATGGCGGATTTACTATTAACGGGTTTTAAGAGATTTAAAACAAGGGGTTGTATCTATTATTAAATCAACAATGCTTAATTGATTACTTTTCTCAATAATTATTTTCTCAATTAAATCTTCCCAATCAAGCAATGCATAGCAATTTAAGGTGGTAATAAACAATTTCCTGTTGTTTTTTAATTCGGTTGTTATAAACCAAACATATTTTGCCAAATCCTTTTTTTCAAAATTATTTTCCAGAATAAATTTAGCTATTTTATTGACTACTAGCTTATAAAGTTTCTCTTTCGACCTGAAATAATAATGAATAGCTGTTTTGCCCACTCCTGCTTTGGAAGAAATTTTCTGAATTGTTGCTCCATGATAAGCATATTCAAGAAAAACGTGTTGTGCTGCATCAAATATTCTTTCTTCAACTTTCATTTATATATACTTAAATTTATTTTTTTAATTAATCCGTAGTGGTTAAGATAAATTTCGTTAAACACTTAAAAAAGAACTAACGATATAAAGCAATTCCAAAACCCAATTCTAAAATATCTGTAAATTGAATTTCAGAATTATCCCAGGCACTTGTTAAATAAAGGCCCCTGCTACCAACACGAAAATAAAATGCCAAACCTGATGCAGGAGTATAATGTGCCAGCAGTTTTGTTCTTATCTCACCACCAATAAAAATTCCACCCATTCTACCTGGCGACCACCAGTAATAATTTTCAGGGTAATGCGATGGCAGAGTTACCCAATACTCTTCGCCAAAATTGTGATGTAAAAAAAATCCGATATTTAGTGGTAAAACGTCAATATCTTTTTTTAATGAAAATTTAAAAATCTTCCCTGTAAACTGTAAACTTATGCTGTGTAAATCATCTGAAGATAAGAAAGATGGAATATACCCATAGAATAAAGTAATATCCAGCCTGTGTTTTAAAAAAGTATAACCTAAACCCGGAGATATAAATCCTATTCCACCAGCATACTGTAATTTTACATAGTCTGGCAGCAATAAAGTTGCTTTAAAACTAAAAGTTGAATCCCTGTTATTTGCATATACCCCAATGGGTATAAGCCCTAAAAAAAATATTAAAATAATTTTAAATATCAATGTTTTCAGCTTCATAACCGTTACTTGTAATTTTAAGAATAGTAGCTTTCATATGCTCAACTCCATAAATATTAATAAAATCTATATCGAAATTATCAATATTATAAATCTCGAAATGGTGAGTATGTCCGTGTATATATGTTAAAACATTATTGTATTTAAGCGTGATTTCTCTGAATTCATCTTTTAATTTTGAATCAAAATCAGCATCGGATGGCGATACATGAGCAACAATTATTGCTTTATTAAATGTTGAATCTGGAATAAGCTCATTTTCATACCAACCCAGGTCTGGAACTTTACCATTAAAAGCATACTCCCTGCTATTGGTATTTAGAAATATAAATTTGATTTCTCCAATGATAAAACTAAAATTAAAAGCTCCAAACATTAAATTATAACATTCAGGGCCATTCGCAACAAGATCGTGATTACCAATAGCAACCAGATAGGGTTTTTCAAGTTCAGCCATTATATTATAACCCCATTCATACTGAATAGGTAATCCATAATCTGTAAAATCACCAATATGAATAATAAAATCAATATCATCCTCTTTATTTACAGTATTTACAAATGAGACCCATTCATCATAGAATCTATGTGAATCGCCTGTAAATGCAATTTTCAGGGTATCTCCTAAATCAGTAGAAGATACTATTTTTGAAATATTTTTCTCATTCATATTTCTTTCTTCAAAATCGACCTGGTAGGGAGAATAATCAAAAATATCATCGCATGATTGTAATATTAAAATGAATATAAATAGCGTGTATATAAATTTTCTCATATTAACATATTTATAACCTTAAAAGCAGTATATTAATCGTTTAAGCAATTCTAACAATTTCAAATCTTTAGAATCTCAATTTTTCTGTCATTAAGCCAAATCTTATAACATCCAATCTATGGTTGAAATACATGTTATAATAATCCGAACCATGGTAATACTGGACAAATAAACCCAAGTCTTCTAAAAAAGGGGGATGATAAAACATAGTTAAACTTAAATTTAATCTGTTTAAAGAAGTGTCATCCCAATTATTTAATTCACCAAACATCCACGTAGCTTCACCCTTAATAGAAATATCAGCTTTTTTCATAGGATTATGAATACTTCGCGGCGAAAGTTTAAAAATAGAAAATGCTGTATGCCAGCGATATTTACTATATATCCCATCAAGTTCATCGCCAGTCCAACTTTCCGGATGAATCTCGAGCGAAGTTTTAAAAAACTGATATGCATTGAACCGCTTACAAATATTTGCTTTTATGATTCCCGCTTCAATATAGTTTGTCGAAAAATCGCCTGATTTTAGATTTAACTCTCCATTTTCTAAAAAGAAATCATCATCCTGCCCATTGGAGTGATGTGCAAGTCGCCCATATAAAGTAAAATTTTTTGTACTATTTTCTCCTTTAAAAAAATAATAAATAGTTACCTGTGGCATATAACTGGGAGTTCTAACAGGGTAAGACCTCTCCTGGTACATTCTTATTATTATTTGTGGTGTTAAAACACCCATAAATCTTGAATCCTTACTTTGCCTGATATAAAAATTGGGTATTAAGTTTCCTTCAAACCATAGAGGTTCAATATTACCAATATCTGTAGGAAAAGTAACAAAACTATTCCCCTGGTTTACCTGGGATATGATTGTAAGTGTAATCTCAGGTATAGAATCTCTTTCCTGCCCCCTAATTGAAAGAGTATAAAATATGAAAATAATTAATGAATAGGTGAATCTTTTCATTGCTTACATGTATATAATTTTCACTTTTATTTTTAAATCATCTTTTAAATTAATAGATGCTTTTGCAAATTTTGGTATGTTGGACAAACCAATAGATTCATAATTAGAAAATCCTATACCTTCCTTTGGAAGTATAAGTGTTCTATCAATTTTACCATTTGTATTTTCATCGTGCAAAATATTTACTGCATATATTCCTGCAGGGATATTCTCGAAAGTAGCTACAGATGAGTTATTTATAATTTCCCCTTTTAAAATTTTATAACACCTTACATAATTCTCATCAGGAAGAGAACCGTCTTTATTGTATAATGCAAATTGAACTACACCTTTTGAGTTTCTTAATTCATTTACTTCAATTGTTAAAGAACAGGTTTCCCCATTGTAATTGTTAAAAGAAGAAAAAAGTATCATTGTAAAAACTACCAATACAATTTCTAGTATTCTTTTCATTAAGATGCTCCTTTCTTCTTTGTCATTTTTTCTTTCATAGTATCTACAACATAATAAACCATCGGCACCAGATAAACAGTCAAAATCAAGGATGACAATAAGCCTCCGATGATAACCCATGCTAACCCATTCTTCCACTCAGCGGCCGTACCTTTAGCTAATGCAATGGGTAACATTCCTATAGCCATCGATAGTGTTGTCATTAAAATTGGCCGCATACGTTCTTTCCCTGCAATTATTAACGCTTCTTTAAAATGCAAGCCCTGTTTTTTCAACTGATTTGTGAAGTCAACAATAAGTATGGAATTTTTTGTCACTAAACCCATGAGCATAATCAAACCAAGCTGTGCAAACAAGGTTAAGTGATTCAACGACAGGTTTAATGCTAAAAAAGCACCAATTGCAGCCACAGGAATCGCAAATAGAGCTACAAGAGGATATATATAATTATCATACAGTGCAACCATAATCAGGTAAATAAGGATAAATGAAATTATTAAAACTGAACCTAATGCTCCAAAACTTTCATTTTGTGTTTTAATATCTGCGCCCCATGTTAACTTTACATCAGCAGGCAAAGGTTTTGTTTTAAGGTAGCTAATTACATCACCGGCCAAAGTACCAGAAGGCCTGCCAAATGATTCGGCGGTTAGAGTTACCGATGGTTGCCTGTCTAACCTTTCAAGTAACGAAGGTGAATTATCTTGCCTTACATCTGCAAATTGTGATACTTCAACAGGCATATTCATTGGATTTACTATGGAAAGACGTTGTATATCCTCATAATTTCTTCGGCTAAAGTCATCTAACCATATACGTACAGGATATTCTATTCCATTTTCGGTTAAAGTGGCATCGTCGTTTCCAGTAAATGCTGTTCTTAAATTTAAACCAACATACGCGGTAGTCAGTCCCAATCGCTGCATTTTATCCTTATCCGGAATAACCTTATATTCAGGGCTACCTTCCTCTACTGATAGTTGTACATTATCAGCACCGGGAATATTTTCAATAATTGATTTCATCTCGTTTCCCGTTTTCATTACTAAATCTAAATTACTTCCACTCAGGGTAATTTTAATAGGAGCCGATTTGGGAAGTAATCCCAGTACCGCCATTGAAAAATTAACACCTGGGAATTGCCGTTTCAGTTCTTCACGAAGCGATTTCATATATGTCTCAGTGTCGTTATAACTGTCATTATTTGGCTTAAGCTGAATGGTGAATTCAGAAAGATTAGACGAACCTACTCCTAAACTTCCAATACCTGTACTTGGCCCTGCAATATTGCTAAATAGGGTGGCTACTTCAGGTTGTTGAACTATAAAGTTTTCTATTTGTTGAGAAATGATATTGTTTTGTTGAACAGTTATCGTTTTATCAAACTCTAAATTTAAACGGAACTTTCCCTGGTCTCCTGTGGACATCATCTCCTTACCTATTATCCCTTGTTTCATCATAACTCCTGTCAGTACCAATAGGAAAATCACAATTCCTGTAAAGATAATTTTGTGACTAAGCACCCATTCCAACTGCTTTCCATACCATTGAATAAACTTTTCTAATTGATGTTCAAACCATAATAAGAAGCGATTTAAAAAATTGGTAGGTTTTAAATCGTCTTTTTTTCCAATACGTGAAGCCAGCCATGGAGTTAAAGTAAACCCTACTAATAAACTGGTAAGTGTGGATGTAATTACTACAATAGAAAATTGTTTGAGCATATCGGCAACAAAAACCTGCAAAAACAAAATGGGTAAGAATACCACCACATCAACCAGGGTAATTGATATTGCCGAAAAACCTATTTCCATTCGTCCATCCATCGCAGCAATTCTTTTTTCTTTACCCATATCTAAATGGCGCTGAATGTTTTCCAAAACCACAGTAGCATCATCAACCAGAATCCCAATTATTAATGACATGGCAAGCAAAGTCATCAGGTTTAACGTGAAACCCATTAACCACATCACGGCAAAGGCCGTAACTAAAGATGTAGGAATTGAAATTAAAACAATTATTGAATTTCTATAACTTCTTAAAAACAAAAGCATTACCAACGAAACCAAAATTACTGCTAAAATCAAGTCGTGAACTACTGAATTTACAGCTGCTATGGTTTTGTCGGTTGAATCATCGGCAATAATAAATTTTACACCTGATTTTACATTTTGATTTTCTATGTTTATAAGTTTTTCCCGAACCAGCCTTGAAACATCAACAGCATTGGCATCGCCTTGTTTTTTTAACAGAAGGCCTATTCCGTTTTCTCCGTTAAATCGACTAACTGAAGTTACTTCTTTAACTCCGTCAATAACAGTTGCTATATCTTTAACATAAACGGGACTTCCAAAAACAGGCATAGCCACCTGTACATTCATAATATCATTTACGGTTGCAAATTTTCCTATTAACCGGACAGAGTTATTCTCAATATCGGTTTGTACCTTTCCTGCAGGCAAGTCTAAACCCGAACGATTAATTGCATCAACAACCTGGTAAAGTGAAATTTTATAGAGTTTCAATTTATCCTGATTTACCTTAACCTGAATCTCGCGTTCTTCTCCGCCCAAAATGGTAATTTCTGCAACACCCTTAAGTTGTTGAATTTGTGGCAAATATTCATCTTTCATTTTTTGATAAAATTCGGTTGCCGTTAAATTGCTTGTTGCACTAATTGAAATAATAGGTAAATCGTTGGGCGATACTTTACTCATCACGGGGCTTAAAATATCAGCAGGAAGGTCTTTTCGGATATTATCAATATAACGTTGAGCATCTCTCATCGCATTATCAACGCTTGTTCCGTATTTAAGGTTGGCAATAATTACGGATGCATTTGGCATCGACTTTGTCTCCAGGTAATCAACTCCTTCAAGGTTTGATAAAGCATCCTCAATTTTTCGCGAAACCGATGTTTCTACTTCCTGGGGCTCGGCTCCCGGGTACATTGTTTTTATTACTACAACGGGTTGGTTAAAATCAGGCAACAATTCATAGCCCAGGTTCTTGTAACCTATTATCCCCAACAGGGTGAATACGCTGAAAAGTACTATTATCAGCGATGGCCGTTTAATTGAAATTTCTGTAATATTCATATTCGCTGATATTAATTAAATAATGTTAACATTTATTCCATCAAAAAGATTAATAAAACCATTGGTTACAATAATGTCGCCTTCAGTTAAACCTTTAGAAACAACTACCTTATTTTGAACTCTCTTTGAAATAGTAATGTTTTGCAAAACAGCCTTTCCATTTTTTACTACATAAACCTTTGGCTGGTTGGTTGTTCCTGTTATTGAAGATGCTGAAATAATAATATATTTATTTTCACTTTCATCTTTTACATCAATAGCTACCGGGTTTACTTTCCCAAACATCCCCGATTTAATTTTTAAATCATCTGTATTATTTACAGAAAACTGAACAGGAAAACTATTGCTCATATTGGCTTTACTACCGATCATCGTAACTTTTCCTGACAATTTAATTTCCGGAAAAACATCTGCCGTGAGTGAATATATTTGATTTAGCTTAAATAGATTTAACTCATGTTCAGGAACATTTACAGTAAATTTCAAAAGAGAAATATCCGTAATTTGAAGCAATGGCACACCCGGTGCTGCAAATGCTCCTTCTTCGTTGAATTTAGCCGTTATTATTCCATTGAAAGGCGCTACAATTGTTGTTTTATTGATTTGTTCATTTAATGTAGCACGTTGCACTTTTGCTGATTTTAAGCCTAAAACTGACTTTTCCAACTGAATACCTTGAATTGCATCAGCATTAGCCAGAACAGTATATCGTTTTACATCCGATTCTAAGCCTTCAATCTGAATATCTACCGATTGTAATTGTAGTTTTAGTAAAGAATTATCTAATTGAATTAATGGCTGGCCTTTTTTTACAGTACTTCCAACATCAACCAAAATTGAATTAACCTTACCTTGAATATCCGCGCTGATTTTTGATTCCTTATTGGGTTCAAAAGTTCCTGAATAGAAGATATCGTTTTTGATATGTTCTGGTTTCAAAGTGTCAACCTGAACATTAACTGCCTGTTCTTTATTGTATTGATAAACTCTGCTTTTAGTAATTTCTTTATTGCTTTTTAAACGAACTACCGCGAAAGCAATTAAAGCTATTGCCACAACTAAATACATAATATTTTTCATATATGGCGATTTATTTGTATTTGTTATCGAACTCATAATTTTTAATTTTTATTAATATTCATATTCCCTGTTAGTTTTTTCAACTCTAAATCTGTTTTCAAATAATCAATTACAGCAGATATATATGTTTGCTGTGCTTCACGAAGAGAATTATCGGCTAACAATACATCGGTTATGGTTGCTGTACCTTCAGTATGCTGCAATACAGTTTGTGAATAAACAGTCTGAGCTAACTTAATTTGTTCTGCAGTATTAACAACTGTTCTCTGTGCAACAACACTTTGATTCTTTGCATTTTCAATCAACATAGCATTTTGATCTTTAAATAAACTCAATTGCAATTCGCTATTTCGAAATTCTATTTTCTTCTGATTTATTTTTCTTTTTGTAACAGTGCCGTTAAATAAGGGATATATAAATTGAATACCCACAAAGCTGGTTTGATAAAAGTTAAGGAAATCATTCGGTTTCTCATCATAACCAAATCCTGTTGCTCCATATGTTCCATAAAGAGAAAGTGAAGGAAGTCTCGAATTTTTCAATGTTTTAAGTTCACTTTTTATGAACCGGCTATTTGTTTCTAATATCTGTATGTCTATTAAATTTGAAACTGAATAATCTTCGCTTTGTTGGTATATAATTACCGAATCAATTAAGATATTTTGATTTATAGATAAACCCATTGAATATTTTAACGCATTCATCACCTGTTCATATTTGTTTATTACAAGTTCTTTTTGCGTGGTTAATTGTTCTAACTGCAACTGTACTTTAGTTACATCTGTTCCCTTAACCATCAGTTGTTCTTTTAGCAATAGCATGTTCTTTTGCAGAATTGTTGTGTTAATAATATTGCTGTCAATAAAAGATGATTGATACAATAAAATTTGCGCGTTGTAATACAAATCAGATATTTCAAAAAATACCTGTTCTTCAGTTTTCTGATATTGCAAATTGGTAAGTTCCGATGCTATTTTTGTTGTTCGCATAGCACCTAAAACCTGCGAATTAAATAAAGGCATTATTAACTGCAGGTTAGTATTTATGTTATGAGGAACTCCAAATTGAGCTTCTTTGAATTGCCCCTCCGGGCCTCCAAATAACGATAATGGCATAAGCTGGTATGGCAATTCAATAAAATACTTATAATCTGCAATAGCATTAACTTTTGGGAATAAACCTGCATTTGCTTCTTTATGCTTTTGTTCGCTTAAAACAATATTGTTTTTGCCTATCTGCAAGCTTTTATTATACACCTGGGCTGTATCAATACATTGTTGTAATGTCCATACCTGGGCTTTCAGGGGTAAAGAAAATATAACCATATATAAAATGAGAATGGCTATTTTTAGTTTGTTAATATTAACTAACATATTTTTAAAATTTTTTTACATTGAATTAAATTATAACAAATGAAGATTTAGTTTTTTGAGAAAGAATTGTTTTATTAACATGTATTATTTGTGCAATATTATCTGAATAATTCATAAAACAATATATCGTATCTTTCAGGCATTCAATCAAACTATTTGTTTGGGTTTGAATTTTTTTATCACCAATAAGTATTTCAGGGGTACCTTGTAATATGTAAAAGAACATATCATTGGAGTTTACCTGAGGTTTCAAAACTTGCCGGGGTTGTAAAATTATATGATTAATATGTATAGACTCTTTATTAATCATTTCTTTTATAGCAATCTTATTTTTAATTTCAGCTAATTTATTCTCAATTGCTGCTATTTCTTCCTTTTCCATATTTTTTAAGTTTAAAATGTATTCGTTTAAGTTAATTCTCTTTAATCAGTATTTTTAATGAACTTATAAATTCATATCCTTTTTTAATTAAATCAAATGAATAATCCGACATTTGCCACTGCTTTACAAACATTCGCAATGAGCCCATAATTATGACTGATAAATCTGAAGAATAAATATCTTTCCTGATTTCACCTTTATGTTGACCTGTTTCAATAATATTTGTGAGAATAGCAATATTTTTTTTCATTATTTCTGCAATTTTCTCAATCAGAACAGTTTCATTACGAAATATCTCTTCCGAAAAAACCACAGAGACCAGTGATGGTGTTTCAGAAAATGTTCTAAAATGATTTGAAAATAAATGTTCTATCTTTTCAATTGCATTACTTTCATTCTTTAATTCATTTGTAAAAAACTCTTCCGTATTAGATTTGAAAAAATTTAAAATTGCAATAAGAATCTGGATTTTATTTTCGTAATGTCGATATATAGCAGGTTCTGAAATACCAATTTTACCCGCAAGATTCTTTATTGTTAATCCCTGAATTCCTTTTTTTTCAATAAGCTCAAGTGATACAGTGATTATTTCGCGTTGCCTGTCCGTTAACATATGTTTGATATAAATAATTATGGTACAATGTTAGTTAATATTTACTAACTTGTCAAATATTTTAACATATTTTTTTATAATAAAGTAGTAAGTTTCTGATTTACTTTATTATAATTTTTTTACTGAAAATTTATTCGGTATTTAAAAATTGTTCAAATTACTTACAATACTTCTCTAAATACTCTATTGCCTTTAAACTCCCGTGTCGTTTGCCTTTTTCCCAATCGGAGCATGCGCCGGCCTTGTTGTTTGTTTTAAAACGTGCAAATCCTTTTTTAGCCCAAATCTCTCCATTTTGTGCTTCCAGATCGAGTGCCATGGAATAATCCATCTCTGCAAATTGGCAGGTTCCGGTTTTTGAATAAATATCGCCACGTAATTCATATTGTCCAGCTGATTTCTTAGCATTCAGAGATTCATTTATATTCTTTAAAGCTTCAAAATTCTCTCCTTTATTGAAATACGATTTTGCAAGTACATACAAAGCATCAGAATTATTGGGATAAAGTGCTAAATAAAAATTCGATTGTTCAATTGCTTTATCATATTCCTTATTATTTAGCAAAATTTCTGCTTTTAATAAATACAAATCTAAAAAATAGGGGTTCAGCCTGATTGCTTTATCAATATCCACCGAAGCATCTTTGAAGTTTTCAAGATTCATGTTTATCTGTATTCTTGTAACGAGGTATTCAACCTTGTTTGATTTCAATTCCAGTGCTTTATCAATATAATATTTAGCATCATTCAACTGATTGTTATGAATATTTATTTTTGATAAAAAATAATAAGCCTGAGCTATATTCGGATTCCTGTTTGCAAGCTCGTTAACTAAAAATAAAGCATCGGAATAATTACCTGAATGAATTAACTGTTCAACTTTAAATAAGTATTTTTCTGTTGCAGAATAAATGTTTGTACTTAAAATACTATCCATAAAATCTGATTCCTGTATCTTCTTAAACTCATCATTATTTTTTAACAGGAACAACGATATTTTATAGTCCGATTTCAGATTTTCGAGCAGTTTCTGTTCGGCTTTGTGAATATCATTTTTTTGCAGGTAAATTTTTAAAAGATATTCAGAAGCAATTCCTTCTTCAATTTTCTCCAGTTGATTACATTCAATTAAAGCATTTTCATAATCACCCAGCATAAAATATGCTTCAATGCGTGCAAGGAGAAAACCTTTTTCATGATTTTCAGAAATAAGAACTGATAATTCATCAACGGCATCTTTAAAATTACCTTTTTCAAGATTTACAAATGGATGCAATTTTTGTATATCAACTGTTTGAGCATTGACAATTGCACTTGTTACCAGGAATAATACTATGAATATTCTTCTTTTTATCATTTAGTTACTCGTAAATTACTGAACCTGTTGATTCAGTGTACACGTGAATAAATCCTACTATATTCCTGACTTCCAGTCCGGTAACACGTGGCTCCCAAACATCACAAATGTAATAATATACTCCTGCAGAAACTGGCGTATTCGTTCCTCTCCTTTTTCCATCCCACTCAATTAGCGGGTTATCCGTTTGGAAAACAAGTTCACCCCAGCGGTTAAAAATTTTCATATCCACTTTTTTAACATAATCCAGGGGGTTTTCGGCAATAAAAAAGTCGTTTAAATTATCCCCATTGGGTGAAAAAACATTTGGTAACTTATAATAACTGCAAATATCAACACATCGCACATAAGATAAATTACTCTCGTTTCCAAATGAATCCACTGCCGAAACGGCATAACAGCCACCCATTGACTCTTCAGGTGTGTGAGTATAATTGTTATTCTCAGCTCCTTCAATTCGTACTATAGAATCGAGTGACGAACCGTACAACATCGAAAAATATATTTTATAGGCAATCACATCATCGGCACAAATTAAATTCGGATTTGTCCAGTTGAGAATATTTATCAAACTGTCGCACGATGACTGTAAGTTAAGTTCGGGAGGACAAGGCCGTTGATAATCTTCAGGTATTTCGCATTGTTCGTTTGACCAGTTAAAGGTTTGATGCTCGGCTAATCCATCTTTGTATGTACCATTGCTTTTTACTTTGTAACAATTCATGCTTCCATTTGCAAGCCCGGTATCTGTAAAATTTCTGCTTATGGTTGTAGCAATAGAATCAAATTGCATTGTTGATTCATTCAATCTATAAATAACATATTCGTTATCAAGCCAGGGAGTATTTTTATTAATTTCCATAATCACCATGTTATCAGCAGGTGTAAGTTTAAATAATAACGATGATGCCAGTTGTGGAGTGCCAATTCGAAAACGATTACCCGGGGCATCGTTATACAGGGCAATTTCATAAGAATAAACCGATGAATCGGCTGTATTTAATCCTGAATCCATGTATGTAGTATCGTTTAAACCCGCAATTGAATCTATTAAATCAAGTCGCATTCCAAACATCTCATCCGAACGGTAAACCAGGTATTTATATGGCCCTGTAGCTCCGGGTATAGTATCAATCCGGTCTGGTTTATCCCAACGAACCATTATTTCCCCGTTAGTTTCGTCAGTATTTAAAATACTTACATTTGTAATTATTGGAAATCCGGGAGCTAAAGAAACACATACTTCTTCGTCGGAAGGATAACTTTGGGCACCATCGGCATATTCGGCAACTATACGGTAACAATACTCTATTCCCTGTACCAGGCCTTCTCCAAAATCGTTATCAATAAAAATGGAATCAGTAGATTCGCCAACAAAAATATAACCGTCATCTTCGGTTAAACCTGTTGTACAACTATCAAAAGAATAATAAGATGGTATATCACGCCGGTAAATTAAATATTTAGAAGCATTGCATTGGCAAGTATCCCAGCTTAATCTTGAAAATGCATTTCCGGGTTCTACTTTTAAACCGGTTGGTGCGGGGCCAATTACCTTAACGGTAAACTGGTCAATATCAACAAGGTTTATATCGGGGTGATTGTCTTTTGCGGTAACTAATATTTCAAAAGGAGATTTTCGAATATGCGAACAATTGGTAACCCATGAAAATTGTGAAATTGCTTCACCCGGTACCGATGAAATAGTTTCAATTTTTGCAGGACCGGAAGAAAATATAAATGGGCCTCCCACTGCTGAATGTGAAATCATATTCAGGTCGGGATCAGTACTGTAAATAATTTGTTTTGCTGTATCTCCAACAGGTAAACAGATATCTTGCAACTCATCATTCAATGGATTATGATTATCGGTGGCATAAACATCAATCTGCATATCGCGGGTTATAGAACCAATTTTAATTTTCTGCCTCCATTCTTCTATGTTTATAGCAATATTATATTTCCCTGTTTCAGGAGGCGAGTCCCAAACCATTAGCCCGGTAACCGGGTCAATACTTATTGATGTAGTTGCAGGAGGTAAAGAATACCCGGCAATAGGTTCGCCATTTTCGCCGGTACAATCAGTAAACTTATACGAAAGGCTGTCACCATCCTGATCGTAAGCCCCCGGATTATGAGTAAAAATCCTGTATTGTGCAGCTTTATCAATCGGGGGATTTAATAATACAGGGGTATTGTTTAATCCCAAATCGGGATTAACAAAAATTATTGTTTTTATAGAAAAAACAGTATTCACTGAATTAGGAATGTTAAGAACACCATAATTTCTGTTTGGATCCTGAACCAAAACTTCAAAAATACCAGGCCCCGGATACGTGTGACGTGCGACATAAATACTTCGAATATAATAATCGGGTAAAGAAATTGAATCTGTTCTTTCAACAGTCGAAATTGTTCCATCGCCCCACTCTACATCAAGTTCCAGCCTGAAAACACCACTTAATTTATAGGTATAGGTAGTAACAGTAATTTCATAGGTCAGATTTGATATTTGTTTATAAGTTATCTCTCCTGCCCTGTTATGCGTGGCTTTTACACGGAATGTATTTACAATTAAAAACAATACAAGGAATAAAGTGATATATAATATTTTAATTTTCATTCGTGCAAATCAATTTGATTCATATTCTCCAGAAAATTAAATTGATACCCTTTTTCAAAATTTCCCGATTTAAACAGTAAAAGGTTTTTCTGATCATAATATAAATCGAATAATATCGTATTTGTAATTGTCACCGTTTTTACTTCTGTTTTTACAGGGATATCATAATAAAACCAATATGCATCTTCTTCTAATTTCCAGCCATTATTAAAGATAGTTAATGAGTCTTTACCATTTATTTGTAATTTAAAATGATTTTTAAAATAACCATCAATAAGGGATTTGTATTTATCATGGTTTCCATCAACACCTAAATTGATATCTTTTTCATTTAAATGAACAAAAAGTAAGCGAAAATCGTCGTTATAAACTTTAAATGAGACCGTGATGTTTTTTTGTTCTTTAAAATATTCCATATTTGTAATCGACACATGAACCGGGTGCATAAAACCGGCTAAAAGAAAAACTATTTTTATCCACGTAAACATAGGTTAAAAATACTACTTTTTTGATACGAAAAAACGATTATCTCACTACAACAACACATTATTATTAATATACAATTTCAATAAAAAATTACCGGGCAATATATTTATGGATATTTATTAATACATACCAAGTATTTTGTAAATTTACGTCAATTCAAAAACTTTAATTATGAAAAAATTATCATTCATTTTTATTTTGATTCATGTGTTTGTAAGCAACTTGTTAAATGCCCAGCAAATAGAAAATTTAAGAGTAAAACAGCTAAACGATAAGATAAACCTGGTTTATGATTTAGTAAACGAAAAAACGGGACAACAATTTGATATTAAGCTTTATTGTTCTACAGATGCTGGTGCAAATTTTTCAATTACAGCAAATACAGTAACCGGCGATATTGGTTCTGGTATTTATGGTGGAAAAGATAAAATTATTGTTTGGGATGTATTGAAAGATGTTAAGAATTTGAAAAGCGATCAAACTGTGTTTAAACTTGTTGCCACCCCGGGTATTGTTAAAAACCAGTCGGATTATATCGAAGATTTTAACTTCGAACTTATTGATTGCTATAAAAAAGAACGCACGGTTGTTTGTGCATTAAAAATAACAAATAATGGCAAGAAACGTGATTTAAAAACTATAAACCGGTTAGCTCGCATACACGATTTTAAAGGAACCAGAATTGAATCGAATGTGAGTAAACTGGGCCAGGTTTCAGGTAACGAAAGATATGCAACACCAACACTTACCTTTAATCCGGGGCAAACAGCCATAGCACTATTTCAGTTTAATACCCCCGACGGATTTTCGAACAGGATAAAACTACTTGAATTCGGGCTCGAAATTCTTGAAATTACATATGGGCTTGATTATAAATCAGGGTATATTGAATTCAGGGATATTTCTCTTTCAAATCCTGATAAACCAAGTAAAACCGAGTATATTTCGCAATCATTAAAAATGAATATTGGTACTGAAACCCTAAAAATTGAAGATACAAAAGCTCCATCAATCACTTTTACATCACCCATTTTTGAAAAAAACAAATCTTTTTTGGTAAAAACAGAAGACATTATTTTAAAAGGAAAAGTTACTGATGAAAACGGGATTTTTAATTTTACAATCAATGGAATGGATATTCCGGTTAATCCTGATGGAACATTCGAGACAGATATATTCCTTGTTGAGGGCGAAAACAATGTTTTTGTCAGGGCTACAGATATTTTTCAAAATAACATTGAATTCACCCGGTTAGTAGTATTTAAGCCAGAACAGAAAAAAGATCAGCGTCAAACATCAATAGATAAACCCAAAGAATCGGACATTACCATATTTACAAATGAATCATCGAAGCAAGGCAGGTTCTACGCATTACTTATTGGAGTAAATGAATATCCTGATCCTGAAATTGTCGATTTGGATAAGCCCGTTCAGGATGCTGAAAAACTCTACCAAAATCTTACAACTAATTACACATTTGATCCGGAAAATGTTACATTATTAAAAAACCCGACACACGAGGATATTATTTCTGAACTAGACCGTTTAGATAAACTTATTACCGAAAAAGACAATCTATTAATTTTTTATGCAGGTCATGGTTATTGGGATACAGAAGATGAAGTCGGATACTGGCTTCCATCCGATTCAAAGCAGGCAAATACAGCAAACTGGCTACGTAATAGCACCATCAGGGATTATCTGCGAACTGTAAAGACAAAACATACCTTATTAATTGCTGATGCATGTTTTAGTGGAGGCATTTTTAAATCGCGTAATGCATTTGCCGATGCCCCGAAATCGATACAAAAGTTATACGAATTACCAAGCCGTAAAGCCATGACAAGCGGAACTCTTGAAGAAGTTCCCGATAAAAGTGTTTTTATGCTTTACCTGAATAAACGACTCGAAGAAAATACCCAGCAGTTTATTTCTGCCGAGGAATTATTCAGCAGCTTTAAAACTGCCGTATTAAATAATAGCCCCAATATCCCTCAATATGGCGAAATAAAAGATACCGGCGATGAAGGAGGCGACTTTATTTTTGTTAAAAAGGTAAAATAATATAGTCCTTTCAAAATATCGAATAATCAATAAATATCGGGAGCTTCGCATTCGATATTCCGAATTGGGTATTGGATGTTCTATAATAACAGATGCCCCATCAGTTTTTCAACAGTACCAATTTCTACGTATGATACCCCCATGCTGCGGCCAAAATTACCGGCTGCAACTACTATTAAATCATCCTGTTCGAAGGTGTGTTTATTTATAAGACTGGTTAATGCTTCTAAAAGAAATTCATGTGATGTTTCTTTCTGTTCCATATAATCCGGGATTACACCATAAGTTAAAGCCATTTCGCGCACTGTACGTTTTGAATAGCATTGTGCAAATATTGGTTTTGAGCCTCTATAAGCAGCTAAAGCCCGTAAAGTTCTACCCGACATTGAATCGGCAATAATTGCCTTGGCATTTAACCGGATTGCCCCTTTTACAGCAGATTTGCACAAATAAGCTGTAGTAGCATTATTCAGTACTACCGTTGGGATATCATTAAATGGTTCTTTCGATTTTTCAACTTCCAACGCTATCTTTGCCATTGTACATACGGCTTCAACCGGGTAATTTCCATTTGCAGTTTCTCCGCTTAACATTACTGCATCAGTATTACTATAAACAGCACTGGCTACATCATTTACTTCTGCACGTGTTGGCCGTGGATTGTCAATCATAGAATGAAGCATTTGGGTGGCAATAATCACCGGTTTGCGACGTTCAATACATTTATTAATCAGCATTCGTTGTATTCCCGGGATTTTTTCGTATGGGATTTCAACAGCCAAATCGCCACGGGCAACCATTACTCCATAAACATGATCCAGAATTTCATCAATATGATCAACTCCCTGCTGGTTTTCTATCTTTGCAATAATTTTAATGCTGCTTTTATGTTTATCAAGAATCTTTTGAATTTCCAAAATATCTTCCTTATTCCTTACAAATGAATGTGCAATAAAATCAATATCTTGTTCTGTTGCCAATTTTATAAATTCCTTATCACGTGAACTTACCGATGGTAAATTAAAAGATACATTGGGGACATTCACGCTTTTACGGCCTTTAATATCACCTTCATTTGTTGCTTCACAAACTAAATAATCACTTTCCTTTTTAATTACCTGTAATTCCACGTACCCATCATCTATAAGTATCTTGCTGTCTTCGGGTACATCAGTAACAAATTCGGGATATGATACATAAATGCATTCATTCGATGATTCTTTTGAAGGGTCTCCCTTAACATGAATTCTTTGTCCCGCAACAACCTTTATTACCTGATCCGTTTTTACAGTTCTTACTTCAGGCCCTTTAGTATCAATCAATAAAGCGATTTTTTCAGAAACCTGTCGAACATCCTGAATCACTTTTAGAGCCTGTTCAGGTGTTTGATGAGCAGTATTTAATCTTACCACATCCATTCCATGTTCAAAAAGTGATTTTATGAATTGTGGAGTACAGGTCTTATCTGATATGGTTGCTACTATTTTGGTTTTTTTTATCATAATACAATTACAAAGAATTTATTTAAAAATAAGTGAAACAGAAAATTTTTCAATATGCTTAATTTTTAATTCCAATAACAAATGGTTAGGGTTTTCGTCTGGTTTCTTTATGTTCTAATACGTAAGTATCTTTTATTAATACTGCCAAAACTCTGCTTTTTTAATAATAGCAGTAAATAAATAAAAATTAAATTTCTTTCAACCAACCGCGTGCCGATTCTTCTGAATCAAAATATTTTATTGTTTCTTTATCTGTAACTTTTTTAAGATTTTTAACATAGAACTCTTTAAAAATATCTGCTTCCATAACAACTGCTATTTTTTTTAATCCGAATGAAATCGCCTTTGGAATAATTTCCTGTTGCATCCATTTTGTACTTTCTGTACCAACAACACCTTCTTTCCTGATATCAGATAAAAAACCTGTTGTCTTATATGTTTTCATAAATTCAACAGCTTTTGTAAACATTAGTTTGTATGTTTCTGAATCTTGGTTTTTTTTCCAAATCAATTCAATTGAATTTGTATCCTCATTATAGAAAAGGTTTGCTTTTTCATGTTCAAATAATAATTTCATAATTTTAAAATTTAGTTTATGTTAGCAATTAATTCTCAGTTCACAATTTTATGTTTTTTGGTTGACTTCTTATTTTTTTTTCAATACTCTCAGGCTTTCTATTGCCAGCCTGTAACTATCGAGTCCGAATCCAGAAATACTACCTTTGCATTTTGGAGCTATAATTGATATATGCCTGAATTCTTCACGTGCAAAAACATTTGATATATGAACTTCAACAACCGGAGTTTTAATTGCAGCAATGGCATCTGCAATAGCAACTGAAGTATGGGTGTAGCCTCCCGCATTCAGAACAATACCGTCAAATGAAAAACCAACTTCGTGAATTTTATTGATTATCTCTCCTTCTACATTGGATTGAAAATAATCAATGGTGAAATCAACAAAAAGTTCTTTTAAAAGCTCAAGGTATTTTTCAAAAGGAATATCACCATAAATGTCTTTCTCTCGTTTTCCTAATAAATTCAGGTTAGGCCCATTAATTATTTGAATTTTCATGTAAGTAATTTATCATATCTAATACAAATTTAAGCATAATCATTAACTTTGAAAAAGGTTGATTTGATTTTATCTTCTTTTATGAACTGGGAACAAATTATAGTGCAATTCAGAAATTTTTTGAAGCTCGAAAAATCTCTCTCTGCAAATTCTATATCTGCCTACGAAACAGATGTACGGAAATTTGTTACATACCTTGAAATTAAAGAGTTGGCTATTACACCCAATCAAGTTAAACTAAAAGACCTTAAAAATTTTATCGAATGGATTAATGAGCTGGGCTTGCATGCCCGATCACAATCGCGTATTATTTCCGGATTAAAGTCCTTTTTTAAATTTCTTTTACTCGACAATCAAATAGAAACAGACCCATCGGGTTTGCTTGAATCACCAAAAATTGGAAGAAAGCTTCCTGAAGTATTATCGATTATTGAAATAGACAAGATAATTGCTGCTATTGATTTAAGTGCTCCTGAGGGCCAGCGAAATAAAGCAATTATTGAAACATTATACAGTTGTGGGTTACGTGTTTCAGAGCTTGTTAATTTAAAAATAACAAATCTTTTTTTTGATGAAGGATTTATTAAAGTTATTGGTAAAGGCAGCAAGGAACGCCTAGTACCCATTGGCAGTAAAGCAATAAAAGAAATTGAATTGTATTTTAATGATCGGAATTTACTTCCAAATGTTGACAAAGCCAGTCAGAATATTGTTTTCCTTAATCGAAGAGGAAAACAATTAACACGTGTAATGATTTTTACAATTATAAAACGGCTTGTTGAAAAAGCCCAGATAAAAAAAACTATAAGCCCTCACACATTCCGTCATTCGTTTGCAACCCATTTAATTGATGGTGGTGCAGATTTGCGGGCAGTGCAGGAAATGCTGGGGCATGAATCTATTATCACAACTGAAATTTATACTCATTTAGATCGTGAATATTTACGCGATGCAATTATACGCTTCCACCCAAGAGCATTATGAATTATGAATTATTTTCCTGCAAACCTTTGCTTCAATACTTTAAAAGCAGGTTCGTTTTTTCAGAACATAGTTATCTTGTTAATATTCTGTATATTATATATAAACAGCTATTTATTAAAATCCTTTGTAGGTGCTTAAAATAATCTTACTGTAAGCATTGAATTTGTTAATTTTTAAATATATTTGTATCCTGCAAAATATTTTTATTTAAGATAGTCATATTCAATTATTTATAAATTTAAATTTCATTAAAATGTCAAACGTAAAAAGAGTTTACACATTTGGTGATAAAAAAGCCGAAGGTAATGCCAGTATGAAAAACCTGCTGGGTGGTAAAGGTGCAAACCTTGCTGAAATGAATCTTATAGGTGTACCTGTTCCTCCCGGCTTTACAATCACAACCGATGTATGTGCCGAATACAACAAATTAGGAAAAGATAAAGTTGTTGAACTACTTAAAACCGAAGTTGAAGCTGCTGTTAAATATGTTGAAAAAATTATGGGAACACAATTTGGCAGCAACGAAAATCCATTATTAGTTTCTGTACGTTCAGGTGCTCGTGCTTCAATGCCGGGTATGATGGATACAATACTTAACCTTGGAATGAATGATGCTGCTGTTGAAGGAATAACAAAGAGAACAGGCAATGCACGTTTTGCATGGGATTCGTACCGACGTTTTGTTCAAATGTATGGCGATGTTGTTTTAGGTATGAAACCTCAATCAAAAGAAGAAATCGATCCCTTCGAAGAAATCATGGAACAGGTGAAACATGCTAAAGGTGTTCATCTTGATACAGAATTAACTGTTGACGATTTAAAAGAACTTGTTATAAAATTTAAAGCTGCTGTTAAAAAACAAACCGGGCATGATTTTCCAACAAATCCATGGGAACAATTATGGGGTTCAGTAATGGCTGTATTCGACAGTTGGCAAAACCCAAGAGCTGTATATTACCGGGCATTAAATCAGATTCCTGAAGAATGGGGAACTGCTGTTAACGTACAAGCCATGGTATTTGGTAATATGGGCGAAAATTCGGGTACTGGTGTTGCATTTACAAGAAATGCAAGCACCGGAGAAGATATTTTCAACGGGGAATACTTAATTAATGCACAAGGCGAAGATGTGGTAGCCGGTATTCGAACACCACAGGAAATAACCAAAGAAGGTTCATTGCGTTGGGCAAAACTAACAGGTGTTTCTGAAGAAGAAAGAGCTAAGAATTATCCATCGCTCGAAGAAAAAATGCCAGCCATTTATAAAGAACTCAACGAAGTTCAGCAAAAACTCGAAGATCATTATAAAGATATGCAAGATCTGGAGTTTACTATTCAGGATGGTAAATTATGGATGCTCCAAACACGAAATGGTAAACGTACTGCTGCTGCAATGGTTAAAATTGCAATGGATCTTTTAAAACAAGGTGTTATCGACGAAAAAACAGCCATCCTTCGTCAGGAGCCAAACAAACTTGACGAATTGTTACACCCTGTATTCTCGAAAGAAGGTAAGAAAAATGCAAAAGTTTTGGCAAAAGGATTACCTGCTTCACCTGGTGCAGCTACCGGACAAATTGTGTTCTTTGCTGATGAAGCCAAAAAATTCCCTGCTTCAATACTGGTTCGTACAGAAACTTCTCCCGAAGATTTAGAAGGTATGAACATTGCAAAAGGTATATTAACTGCCCGTGGTGGTATGACATCTCACGCTGCTGTTGTGGCCCGTGGTATGGGTAAATGTTGTGTTTCTGGTGCCGGAGCAGTAAATATAAATTACAAAACCCGAATAATGAATATTGATGGTGTTGAGTTTAAAGAAGGTGATTGGATTTCATTAAACGGATCAACAGGTGAAGTTTACCAGGGAAAAATCGAAACACAAGATCCTGATTTAAGTGGTGATTTTGGTGATATTATGAAAATGGCCGATAAATATAGAGTAATGGATGTTCGCACAAATGCCGATACTCCTCATGATGCAAAGGTTGCAAGAGAATTTGGTGCTCATGGTATTGGTTTGTGCCGTACAGAACACATGTTCTTCGAAGGCGAAAGAATTAAGGCCATGCGTGAAATGATTCTTGCAGAAACCGAAAAAGATCGCAGAAAAGCTCTTGAAAAACTTTTACCATATCAACGATCAGATTTCGAAGGAATTCTTGAAGCAATGGCCGGTTATGGCGTTACTATACGTTTACTCGATCCTCCATTACACGAATTTGTTCCTCACGAAGAAGCAAATCAAAAAGAAATGGCAAAGGAAATGGGTATTTCTGTAGAAGAAATAAAACGTAAAGTAGATTCTTTACACGAGTTTAACCCCATGTTAGGGCATCGTGGTTGCCGCTTAGGAATCACATATCCTGAAATTACCGAAATGCAAGCTCGTGCAATTATCGAAGCTGCTGTTAATTTGAAGAAAAAAGGTATTGATGCCCGGCCTGAAATTATGATTCCTTTAATCGGAACAGCTAAGGAATTTACATTACAGGAAGAACTAATACGTAAAACTGCTGAAAAAGTATTTGCTGAAAAAGGAACAAAAATCGATTACCTTGTAGGTACCATGATTGAAATTCCAAGAGCTGCATTAACTGCCGGCGATATCGCTGAAAGAGCAGAATTCTTCTCTTTTGGTACAAACGATTTAACCCAAATGACATTTGGCTATTCTCGTGATGATGCCGGTAAATTCTTACCTGTGTATTTAAAACAAGGTATATTGAAAAATGATCCATTCCAAATTCTTGACCAAACAGGCGTTGGCCAGTTAGTAGAAATGGGTACTAAAAATGGCAGAGCAAAACGTCCAAACTTAAAAGTTGGTATCTGTGGTGAACATGGTGGCGAACCCAGCTCTGTTGAATTCTGTTTCAGAGTTGGAATGAACTATGTTTCTTGTTCTCCATTCCGCGTTCCTATTGCACGTTTAGCTTCTGCACAAGCTACAATAAAAGCCGGAAAATAATTTTCATTATTATAAATATGAGAAGCCATCGGGGATATCCGATGGCTTCTTTATTTTTTTAAGGGTAAAATGCACTTGATGTGTATTTTGATTATGATTATTTTTTACCTTTGATGTTTAATTTTGAAAAAATCATATTATCAAGAAAATATTATGGAAAAAACAATGGAAACTACCCTGAAAAACAATTTGAAGGACTTAATTGACAATCACAAGAATGCTCTTCAGAATCTATCCAGAAAAGACATTATAAAAAACGTACTTGAAAATAAGGAAGCAGTAGCATCAAAAAATGGTGCAATTGCCACATGGACACCGCCAGAATCAACAGGCCGCAGCCCAAAAGACACGTTTATTGTTAAAAGGACTGAAAGCGAAAAGAATATTGACTGGACATCACCAAATAACTTACCTATTGACAGCGAAACATTCGATATGTTGTTTAACGATGCAGTAAAATTGTTATCAGGAAAAGAAAAAATATATACTACAGATCGTGTAATTGGTGCGGATTCAAAATATGCACTTCCTGTAAAAGTAGTTACCAGCCTGGCTTTAACCGCTTTATTTACGGATAATATGTTTAGGCCTGTACCGAATGATATTGAAAAAAGTATCTTTTACAATCGTGGATTTCAATTGATTCAGGTACCGTACAATAAGCTTGATTCAAAAAAATACGATGGCCGTTTACGAAAGTTACCAAATGGTAAAACATCAGATTTGGCATTAGCAATGGATCTCGACCGTGGTTTAGGAGTTGTAATCGGTTCAGCCTACCTGGGAAGCGTAAAGAAAATGATGTTTACAGTAATGAATTATTATCTTCCTTTCGAAGGTGTTTTACCTTTACATTGTTCGGCCAATGAAGATAAAAACGGAACATCAGCATTACTATTGGGTTTATCGGGAACAGGAAAAACAACCCTTTCAGCAGATCCAAACCGGGCATTACTGGGTGATGATGAACATGGTTGGAGTACTGACGGAATAGCAAATTTTGAAAATGGTTGCTATGCCAAAATGATTGACATTAATCCTGAAAAAGAACCCGAAATATTTGATGCAGTAATGCATAAAGCCGATCCTTTAAATCATGGTGCAATTGTTGAAAATGCAATGATATACCCTAATGGGGAGTTCGATTACAACGATAACCGTATAACAGAAAATTCAAGAGCTTCGTATCCCCTGTCATTCTTAAAAAATATTAAAGTTTCTTCTGTATCCGGACATCCAACAACCATTTTATTCTTAACCGCCGATGCTTATGGAGTATTACCTCCTGTGTCAAAACTCAACCCCGATCAGGCAATGCTATGGTTTTTAATGGGTTACACGAGCAAGCTGGCCGGAACAGAAACCGGGATAACTGAACCACAATCAACATTCTCACGTTTCTTTGGACAACCTTTTATGCCATGCAACCCGGATATTTATGCTGATATGCTTGGTGAAAAAATGAAGCAGTTTAATTCTAAAGTTTACCTCGTGAATACCGGCTGGAGCGGTGGTGCATACGGAACAGGGAAACGAATTGACATTAAACTAACAAGAGCAATGGTTAATGCTGCTTTAAATGGTGAACTCGAAAAAGTAGAATATACTTACGATGAGCTTTTCCATTTAAATATCCCTAAAACTTGTCCGAATGTACCATCAGAAATATTAGTTCCTTCGAATACCTGGACTAATAAAGAAGACTACAGGAAAATGGCTGAAAAACTAGCTGATGAGTTCAGTAAAGCTTTCGATAAATCATACGGAACAAAGAATATTAAAGAAAGTATTAAAAATCAATGCCCCGGTAAATAATACTATATAAAAATAGTTTGCCTGCAGGTTACAGAGTTTAGTATGAAAAATACTAAACTCTGATTTTTTATTTAAAAAATCAGGGGGGTCACAATCATTACCCAACAAACCTGGTTACAGTCACTTATGGTCATTCGCACAAATTCAGGTAGCTATATATTTTGATGTCAAAAAAAATATTTGTTATTTTGCTTTCCTTAATAGACTTGAAAATTACATTATGTTTATAGTAATCAATATTATAATTATCATATTTGCTTATCTAATAGGTTCTATTCCAACATCAGTTTGGATTGGCAGGTATTTTTACAACATTGATATCAGAGAACATGGTAGTGGCAATGCCGGGGCAACAAATACCTTCAGAATTTTAGGCACAAAGGCAGGAGTTATTGTTTTTATTGTTGATGTTCTAAAAGGATTTGGTGCAGTTAACCTGATTCATTTTACCAGTTATTACATTCCTCACAGTGGTAGTTATACGAATATTCAGCTTTTATTAGGTATTGCAGCTATGATTGGGCATATTTTTCCAATTTATGTAGGATTTCGGGGAGGAAAAGGCGTAGCTACTCTTTTCGGTGTAATTTGGGCTATTAGTTTTTACCCGACTTTAATTATGGCAGGTATATTTTTTATCACGTTGATATTAACCCGTTATGTATCGTTAAGTTCTATGATATCCGGATTATCATTTCCTTTTTTAATTATCGTGGTTTTTAAGGAAACGACTCCTACTCTTGTCATATTCTCTTTAATAATGGCTGTTTTAATGCTATTTACCCATCAAAAAAATATTGAACGACTATTACGAAAAGAAGAGAAAAAAGCAAATCTTCCAAAACTTAAAAAGGAAAATCTCCCAAAACTGAAAAGGAGAAAAAGGAAAAAGAAAAAAGAAATAGCCGGATAAATCCGGCTTTCTTGTTATAATATATAATCAGTAGATAAAAAATTCGACATCCGATCTCTGACAATATCCGATACAATTTCTTTATTCATATCATTATCTTTGGTTGCAACCAAAGTTCGTATAGAAAATACTCTTAATGCATCGAATACAGAAAGTGTTCCCTGTGCAGAATCTTTTCTTCCATTAAAGGGGAATGTATCGGGGCCACGCTGGCACTGACTATTGATATTTACCCTGCTTAATTGATTAACCAAAGGATCGATAAGATTTGCAATTGTTGTTTTGTCTGTTCCAAAAATACTAACCTGCTGGCCATATTTTGAATTCATAATATAAGACAACGGTTCTTCAATATTTTTAAAGGTAATAATGGGAATCACAGGGCCAAACTGCTCTTCGTGATAAACTTTCATTTTTTCATTTACAGGATATAATACTGTTGGATAAAAAAATGTTTCATTGCTTGAACCACCTAAATCGTTCATTACATTTGCCCCATGATTTTGTGCATCTGTAACAAGTTCCCTTAAATAATCTGTTTTCCCGGCCTCGGGTAAAGGTGTAATAAGAACATCTTTCTCCCAGGGCATTCCAATTTTTAAGCTTGCTATCTTTTCGTTAAACTTTTTTATAAATGTGTCAAAAATATTCTCATGAACGAAAATCATTTTTAATGCAGTACATCGTTGCCCGTTATATGATAATGCACCCAATACACTTTCATTTACTGTTAAATCAATATCTGCATCGGGTAAAATAATTGCAGGGTTTTTTGCTTCCAAACTAAATATTGTTCTTAACCTGTGCGACTGGGGATGATGAGATTTTAGAATATTTGCAACTTTACTCGTTCCGATAAATGCAAGAACATCTACTCTTCCTGATTGCATAATAGGAGTAATGACTTCTGAACCTGAGCCATAAACCGTATTAACAACACCTTTTGGGAAACAATCTTTAAATACTTCTAACAACGGGCTATGTAACAGTACCCCATGCTTTGGTGGTTTAAAAATAACTGTATTACCCATAATCAGCGCAGGAATAAGAGTAGCAAAAGTTTCATTTAACGGGTAATTAAATGGCCCCATGCATAATACAATACCTATTGATGATCTGCGGATTTGTGCTATAATTCCTTCTTCAATAATAAACCGGGATGATTCCCGATCGAGATTTTTTAATTCTTCAATCGTATCAATAATATATTTTACTGTCCTGTCAAATTCTTTTTCTGAATCGCCAAGCGATTTTCCGATTTCCCACATCAATAAGGAAACAATTTCTTTTCTTTTGGTTTTCATGCGGGCAACAAAACTGTACATGTGCCTTATCCTGTTTTCAACAGTCATTGTTGGCCACTCGCCAGCTCCATTTTTATATGCTCCTGCTGCAGAATACAGCGCTTCTAATGCTTCTGTAGCCGACATCATTGGATACTCTCCAATATATTTACGTTCAATCCCGGTTTCCGATTTTATGCATACAGGTGAATATACCTTGTGCATCTTCCCATCCCACTTTCGTATTTCTCCATTTATAAGGTAAAAGTTTTGATTTACTTCTTTTTCTAACTGATACTCGGCAGGAATTTGCGAATGTTCAGGAAAAATGTGATCAATTTGTTGTTTTCTGTCCATAAAAAAATAATATATTTTGTTAATTTGATTGTAACCTGTAAAGAAACAAAATTAATATCGATATGTTCTAAACAACATATCAGATTTTTAAAACAAAGTGGTTTTTACAAGTTTTAGATTGGTTTTTTAGAAAATTCTTCTTCGAGTATTTGCTGTAGCCGGTTAGGGCCAATGTTACTTTCGAGTTCACCATGATTTGCAATAGAAATAGCTCCTGTTTCTTCAGAAACAAGTACAACAAAAGCATCGGTTTTTTCTGTTATTCCCAGTGCGGCACGGTGTCTCATTCCATATTGAGGAGGCAAATCTATTCGATCGGTAGTAGGTAAAACACAACGGGCTGCAGCAATTTTATTTTTACGTATAATAACTGCTCCATCGTGCAATGGGCTGTTTTTAAAAAATATGCTTTCAAGCAATCGTCCCGAAACATCCGAATTTATTGTATCGCCTGTTTTTAAATAACTAAACAAATCGGATTGGCGGGTTATAACTATAAGAGCACCTGTTTTTTGAGATGACATATTTATACTTGCACTCACAATTGCAGGGTAATTAAATTCTTCAACTTCTTCACCAATTGAGAAAAGTTTTTCAATTGAAAATTTTTTATTTGTAAAATATTTACTCCCAATAATTAATAAAAACCGACGTATTTCCTGTTGAAAAACAACAATAAGTGCAATTACTCCGACCCCAATAACCTGGCCCAGTATTCCACTTAATAATTGCATATTTAATGCACGAACAATAAGCCATAGCAGATACAACGAAAATATTCCTATAAATATATTTATTGCAGTAGTTCCTTTAATCAGGTTATAAAACTGGTACAACAGAAAAGAAACTAAAATTATGTCGAGGATATCTAAAAAACGTATTGTAATAAAAGCTGTAATCATTTTAAAATATTATGGATATTAAAAAACAAATGTACTAAAATAAAAATCATTCGTACCAATCATTCACATTGACTTTAGAAAATTTATTCACAAGATGAATTGCTTCCCTGGCTGCTTTTATATCATGAACTCGTACTATATTTGCCCCACCAACAAGTGCCAGTGTATTTAATACAGTTGTGCCATTTAGAGATTCATCCGGAGATATATCGAGAGTTTTATATATCATTGATTTACGGGATAAGCCAACAAGAACGGGTAATTCAAATATACGAAAGTCATCGAGATGCTTTAAAAGCTGATAATTGTGTTCTATAGTTTTACCAAAACCAAACCCGGGATCAATAATAACATCACTAATACCCATTAATTTTGCTTGTTGTACTTTTTTAGAAAAATACCCGATTACTTCTTTTACCACATTTTTATACTCCGGGTTTTGTTGCATGGTTTCTGGTGTTCCTTTCATATGCATCATAATATATGGAACGTTTAATTCTGCTATTGTATCAAGCATTTTTGAATCCAAATCTCCTGCAGAGATATCGTTAATAATATCAACATTAAAATTTTCGACAACATATTTAGCAATTCCTGAACGAAAAGTATCAACAGAAAGAATTAAGTCGGGGAATTGATGTTTTATTAATTCAAGAACAGGTGTTAGCCTGTTTCGTTCTTCATTTTCAGTGATATTTTCTGCTCCCGGCCTTGTTGAAAAAGCTCCTATATCCAAAATATCACATCCTTCATGAATCATTTCACTGACACGATTCTTTATTTCATCTGCTGATTTATAGCGTCCTCCATCGTAAAATGAATCGGGTGTAATATTTAAAATCCCCATAATTTGAGGCTCCGATAAATCAATAATTTCTCCCCTGCACTTTATACTTCGTTTTTTTGAAAAAAATGTATCTTTAGGCTCCATTTTGATGCTTTTAATTTTATTAACACAAAGTTAACTAAAATTGACCTGAAAAAATCGATCGAATGGTTTATTACTTTATGTAAATATCGTTATGAAATTTATTGTTATCGAGGGATTAGACGGATCTGGAAAATCCACACAATTAAAGAAACTAAAAGAATATTTGACTAAAAACAATATTCACTACCAGTATTTGCATTTTCCGAGAACAGATTCACAAATTTATGGTGATTTAATTGCCCGTTTCCTGCGTGGCGAACTTGGCGATATTCATTCTGTTAATCCGTATTTAATTGCTCTTATATACGCCGGCGACAGAAACGATGCTAAAACACAAATAAACGAGTGGATTAGCGAAGGAAAACTGGTTATCGTTGATCGTTATGTTTATTCAAATATTGCATTTCAGTGTGCTAAACTTAACCAGTTAGGAGAAATTGACAAACTCAGTGAATGGATTAAAGATCTTGAATACAATTATTTTCAGATTCCAAAACCTGCTTTAAATATCTTTTTAAACGTTCCTTTTGAGTTTACAAAGCAGAATCTTACAAATCAAAGAAATGGAAACGATCGGGACTATCTTCAGGGAAAAGAAGATATTCATGAAAAAGATATTGATTTTCAACGCAAGGTAAGGGATATCTATTTGCGTGAAACAAAAAAAGATGATTCGCTAAAAATTATCGACTGTGCAAATGAAGATGGGCAAATGCCAGGTTCGGATATTATTTTCGCGAAACTGATTGATTTACTTAAAAAAGAAAAAATCATATAATAACTATTAATTCAAATAGTCATGAAAGCCATTTATAATTTTAGCCGTTACCTTGTTGGTATAGTATTTATTTTTTCAGGATTTGTAAAAGGTATCGACCCGCTTGGTTCTACATATAAATTTATCGATTACTTTAATGCTTTCGGGTTGGAATTTCTTGAACCTGCTGCTTTTCCTTTAGCAATATTATTAAGTAGCATAGAATTTACACTTGGTTTTTCATTGATTCTTTCTGCTAAAAAGAATTTAACGGCCTGGGTTGTTTTAATTTTCATGTCCTTTTTTACAATTCTTACATTGATTCTTGCTATTTTCAACCCTGTAACCGATTGTGGATGCTTTGGCGATGCACTAATAATGACCAACTGGCAAACATTCTTAAAAAACATTATTTTAATGATTTTTACAGGAATAATCTTTATTAACAGGAATAACTTTCAATCGAACAGGTCAGACATTAAGCAGTGGAGCTTAGTTTCCATTCCTGCAATCCTAATCGTTTTAGTTTCAGTTTATTGTTACAGGCATCTTCCCGTAATAGATTTTATGCCATATTCTGTAGGAACATTTATCCCTGAAAAAATGATTATTCCCGATAATGCACCAAAAGCTGAATATAAAACCACGCTTATTTATACCAAAAATGGTAAAAACATTGAAGTTACAATAGACAATTTGCCCGACTCTACTTGGCAATGGCTCGAAACAAAACAAGAAATCGTTCAGGAAGGATACGTTCCGCCAATTCACGATTTTGTTATTCAATCCTTATCGGGCGATGATATTACAGACATTGTTTTAAATGAAAATAAATTTACCATGTTACTCGTAGCCTACGATCTGAATAATACCAAGCTCTCTGATATCAACAAGATTAATGCGCTTGCAGAATATTGCCAGAGTTCCAATAACTGTAATTTCATTTGTTTAACATCATCGTTACAAGATGAAATAGATGCATTTACTCAAAAAACGAATGCTGCTTATCCATTTTTTAACACCGATGAAATAACTCTTAAAACCATGATTAGAGCAAATCCCGGCTTGATTTTATTAAAAAAAGGATGGATTATTAATAAATGGAACGCAACAGATACCCCCGATTTAAATGATTTTATAAATAATTATATTGATAATCTGAAATACAGGACAAAAGTTAATGAAAAAGAAAACGAGGATTTTAACGTATAACAAAATTAAAACCTGATAATTGTGATCCGGTTTCTGATTAAACGGTTATTGTATGCAATTCTCATTTTATGGGGTGTAGTTACCGTAGTATTTTTTCTTTTTACAATTTTACCGGGCGATCCTGCAAAAATGATGCTCGGGCAACGAACCGATGTTATTACTATTGAAGCAATCCGTAAAGACCTCGGCCTCGATCGCTCAAAGCCGATGCAATATTTAAAATACTTAAATGACTTATCTCCCGTTTCAATTCATAATATCTCGAATATCAACAACTACTTTTATATCGATTCAACAAAATACCAATCTCCAGTTTCTATTTTAAAACTCAATAAAAATTATTCAGTTTATTTAAAGAAACCTTATTTGCGCAAATCATACCAAAGCAAAAAACTTGTTTCAGATATAATTAGCGAAACACTTCCAAATACATTTATTCTCGCTCTTGTTTCAATCATTTTTGCATCTTTACTTGGCATTTTTTTAGGTATCATTTCAGCTATTAAAAAAGACAGTTTATACGACAGAATTTCACTCTTGTTTTCAGCAATAGGAATGTCACTTCCTTCCTTTTTCGCTGCTATTCTAATTGGCTGGATATTTGCATTTATTTTGGGCGATATTACCGGTTTAAACCTAACAGGAAACCTTTACGAGATTAATGATTTTGGCGAGGGTTATACTTTACAGTTAAAGAACCTGGTACTTCCGGCATTTACTTTAGGAATCAGGCCATTAGCTATTGTAACCCAGCTTTCACGAAATTCCATGCTCGACGTGCTTTCGCAGGATTATATTCGGACAGCTAAAGCAAAAGGACTTTCTTTTTCGAATATCATTTGGAAGCATGCATTAAAAAACTCATTAAATCCTGTTATTACGGCAATCTCTGGCTGGTTTGCATCACTCATGACCGGCGTTGTTTTTGTTGAATATATTTTTGGCTGGAAAGGTTTGGGGTTTATTATTGTTGATTCATTAAATAATTACGATTTACCCGTAGTTGTCGGATGTGTATTAACTATATCAATGTTATTTATAATAATAAATACTTTAGTTGATATTGTTTATACAATTCTCGATCCCCGAATCAGATTATCATAAAACCTGGATTTTCATCTGCTATCCCATTTTTTAAGAATAAAAAGGAATATAAGCTTAATATTTCTTATTTTTGAATATACGTTTATATGGGTAAAAAACATGAGAAAAAAAATTGTTGCAGGGAATTGGAAGATGAATTTGACCATACCTGAAGGCGAAAAGCTTGTTTCTGAAATTCTGAAAGAATCAGGTTTAATTAAAGACACCTTATTAATTGTTGCCCCGCCATTTACACACCTGGCAAATGTTTCAATATTATTGAAAAACTCATCAATTAAACTCTCGGCTCAAAACTGTGCCGATAAAGATAAAGGTGCATTTACAGGCGAAGTATCTGTATCTATGATTAAATCTACAGGAACAGAGTATGTAATTATTGGGCATTCCGAACGCAGAGCATATTATTCCGAAACCGACCAAATTATAAATAGTAAAATTAAGCTTGCTTTAAACTCAGGTTTAGTTCCTATTGTATGTTGTGGTGAAGTGCTCAATGAACGTGAAAGCAATAAACATTTCGATGTAGTTTCAAATCAGCTTAAAGGAATGTTCGATGGAATTAAACCCGATGAATTTAAGAAAATAATTATTGCATACGAACCTGTTTGGGCTATAGGTACAGGAAAAACAGCATCTCCCGCCCAGGCCCAGGAAATGCATAAATTTATACGGGAAAATATGAAATCGGCGTATGGCGCTAATATTGCCGAAAATATTTCAATCTTATACGGAGGCAGTTGCAAATCATCAAATGCAAAAGAACTATTTAAAAATGCCGATGTTGATGGTGGGTTAATCGGTGGAGCATCGTTAGATGCCAAAGAATTTATTGAAATTGCCAAATCATTTTAAATTACACGAATGAATTATATTGAATTGGTTTGTAAAATTAGTGCTGAGAATCCTGAAGAAATTAAAGGAATACTTATTGCCGAAATGAACGAAATTGATTTCGAGAGCTTTGATGAAACCGCTGATGGAATAAAAGCATATATCCCGGAGCATCTTTTTAATATAGAAAATGTTAAAGAATTACAGGTGAATTCATTAACTAATTGTATTATTGAATACAGATGGGAAAAAATAAAAACTGAAAACTGGAATGAATTATGGGAAAAAAATTTCGAACCCATAATTGTTGATAACAGATGTACTATAAGAGCACCTTTCCACGACAATACTCCTGAAACAGAGTTCGAAATTATTATTGAACCTAAAATGTCATTTGGAACCGGTCATCACGAAACAACCCATTTAATGATTAAATCCATGCTTCAGGTAGAATTAAAAGGAATGGATGTTCTCGACATGGGTTGCGGTACAGGTGTTCTGGCAATCCTGGCATCTTTAAAAGGAGCAAAAAACATTACGGCTATTGATATTGATGAATGGGCATATCAAAACTGTATCGAAAATATTGAAAAAAATAATTGTACCAATATTTCTGTTTTTCAGGGCGACGCAGAACTCATTAAAAACAAGGTTTTCGATTTTATTCTTGCAAATATCAACAGGAATATTCTTTTACATGATATAAAATATTACTCTAAATCTTTAAAAATTTCGGGAAACCTCTTATTAAGCGGAGTTTACGAAACCGATCTTGATATGATCAAAGAAGAAGCCTTAAAGCAAAATTTGTTATTTGAACACGTTGAATCTAAAAACAACTGGGTTTCTGCCAGTTTTCGAAAGATCAATTCATAATTTAAATTATCGATAAATGACAATCAGGATTATTGCAGGAAAAATATTTTTTTCAGTACAAATAATACTTTTAACTCTTAAAATCCAGGCACAGGAATTAAAAGAATTTTCTTCCGATTCATTGCTTTTTATAAACCAATTCGAAGAATTTGTAAATAAAAATATAAACGAAAGCGATAAAACAAACCTGGATGTATTTGTTGAAAAATGGAAAACGCGTGGCTTTGATAAAGCAATTGAAACCCGCATTACAGAAGTATGTAATTTTCTTCTAAAAAATAAAGCTCAACGAAATCCTCATTTTACAAAATACCTGGAAACAGTTTTAGCTTTCCATTCCAATGATAAAGCAATGAAAAACTATGATGAGTGGGAAAAAGGGATAAGTTTCATTATCACAAATGAAAAAAGCCCTCTTGGAAAACTTAATTCATATTTAGATAATACCTTGGGATTAATTAAAGATAGCATTATTTACAAGTCGTATGCAACAACATGGTTTGTCAGCTCAGGTGATTTTAAAATTGAAACAGGCAAAACAGTTCGGATTTTATTTAACAAAACAGATATCACGTGTAAAATTAAAAACGACAGTATCAATATATATAACACACAAGGAATTTATTATCCGATAACGAATACGTGGAAAGGAGAAAAAGGAAAAGTAAACTGGATACAAGCCGGGTATCCTGTCGAGAATGTTTTTGCCGACTTGAATAAATATACCATTGATTTAACTAAATCTGGTTATCAGGCCGATTCCGCGAGTTTTACGAATACGATATACTTCGATAAACCTATTTTAGGAAAATTAGAAGACCAGGTTGTACATAACATGGGCAGTGATAAAGCCATTTATCCCGAATTTAATTCATACCAGAAACGTTTCCAGATAAAAGAAATTTATCCCGATATTGATTACGACGGAGGTTTTTCAATGAAAGGGGCAAATTTAATTGGTTCCGGAATTAAAAACCAGGAAGCATTTCTCTTCATTAAAAAAGAAGGAAAAAAAATAATGACTGCCAGATCTGAAACATTTTTATTTAAAAAAGATAAAGTAATTTCAAATAGTGCGCAGGTAACTTTAAAATTAGAAAACGATTCTATTTTTCACCCCGGCATCATGTTTACATACGAGGTAAAAAACAATGAAATAACATTAAACCCTAACGACAGGATAGTTTCTGAAAGCCCTTTTTTTGATTCCTATCATAATATTTTTATGAAGTTCGACCGGCTAATGTGGCAGACGAATACCAATAAAATGTATTTAACATCGGCAAGAGGCTCTTCTATTGGCAATGCTACATTTACATCTGCAAATTTTTACAATCTTGTTGACTATGAAAGTATTCAGGCACGCGACAATCAACATCCTCTCTACTTAATAAAAACATTTGCCCGGATGAAAAAATCGGAACAGTTTAAAGCCGATGAATTTGCAAATTATATGGGTTACCCGGTACACCAGGTAAGACAAATGCTCATGTTTATCAGCCGGGATGGTTTTATTTTTTACGACTTTGATAATGATCTGGTAACAATAAACCAGCGTTTATACGATTACATTAACTCGAGATTAGGCAAAATTGATTACGACGTAATAAAATTCTATTCCCAAACCGAAGGTTTAACGCATAATGGTGTTTACGATATCAGCACTTCCGAACTTGAAATAAACGGGGTTCCCCGCATTTTTTTGTCTGATTCTCAAAACGTTGTAATATCCCCAAAAAATCAAAAAATTGTAATGAAAAAAAACCGCAGTTTTAGTTTTGGTGGTGTTATCAATGCAGGGCTTTTTACTTTCTATGGTGATGTTTTTCATTTCGATTACGATACCTTTAAAATAAATCTTAACAATGTCGATTCACTTAATATCAAGGTTCAAACCAGTGGATACGACTTGTACGGGAAATCTGTTCTTACAGCAGTTCAAAATACCATTAAGTTAGTAACAGGAAATTTACTTATCGATGATCCTAAAAATAAATCCGGACTGAAAAGCTATCCTCAATACCCTATATTTATTAGTTCCGAAAACTCATTTGTTTATTATAATAGTCACAATATACAGGGTGGTGTTTATAAACAGGAAAACTTCTATTTTAAATTAGACCCATTTGTAATCGATAGTCTTGATAATTTTAAAACCAAAAATTTGTATTTTAATGGTGAGTTTTTCTCAGCAAATATCTTCCCTCCTTTCGAAGATTCCATTTACCTTCGCCAGGACTATTCATTAGGTTTTAACCGTTTAACTCCTCCCGAAGGTTTTCCTCTTTACCAGGGCAAAGGAACTTATTTTAACGAGATCGATTTAAGCAATCGGGGATTAAGAGGTAATGGTACTCTTGAATATTTAACAAGCACCAGTAATTCCGATGATATCATTTTCTTTCCTGACTCAACAAAAATTCACGCTAAGGATTTTTCTATTGCCCAGGTTACTACAGGTATCGAATTCCCCAATGTTAGCTCCTCCGAAATCGATATTAAATGGTACCCGTATAAGGATGTTATGCTTGTAGAACAAACAAAAGACCCATTTACTCTGTTCAATCAAAACATAAAATTAAGCGGTTCATTAAAACTACAGCCAACAGGATTAAGCGGAAAAGGAACAATTGACATGGATAAAGCAATCCTGTCTTCAAAATTATTTAATTTCGATGCTTTAAAATTCAATTCCGACACAACAAACTTTAAATTAAAATCAATTGATAAGGCTGACTTTAATTTTATTTCATCAAACCTGAAAGCTAAGGTAGATTTAGCCTCTCAGACAGGAAAATTTGAAACTAATGATAATTATTCTGTTTCAGAGTTTCCAAAAAATCTGTACCAGTGTTATCTCGACCAATTTCAATGGAAAATAAATGTTGACGAAATACATATCGACTCAAACCCTCTGACTGATACAATTTCATATCCTGTTGTTGATCAACTGGCAAAACTTAAAGATGATAAATTACCCGGTGCATTATTTTTATCTGTTCATCGAAGCCAGGATTCTTTGCGTTTTTCATCAACAAAAGCAGTATATAAACTCGCGGATAGTACGATAAATGCAAGTGAAGTAAAATACATAAGAGTTGCCGATGCATCTGTTTATCCTAAAAACGGGAAAGTTACTGTAGGCAATTTAGCAGAAATGAATACACTCGTTGATTCAAAAGTAGAAGCAAACAACCAAACAAAATACCATACCATTTACGATTCGAAAATAAATATCAGGGGACGTTATAATTATATGGGGTCTGGTGAAATAGATTATATTGATGAAATTAAAACAAAACAAACTATTCATCTTACTGATATTCATGTAGATTCAACCCGTCAGACTTTTGCCGTTGGTAAAATTCTATCAGAAGATGCTTTTACTTTAAGCCCGGTTTATAAATTCAATGGAAACGTTGAATTGTATGCATCCAAAAAATACCTGACATTTAAAGGTGGTGTAAGTATTGAACACGAATGCCCCAAAATAGGGAATGATTTTGCTTATTTTGAATCAGAAATTAATCCCGACACCATTTATATTCCCATAAGCAATAATCTTCGTAATTTAATTCGTCGTGAGTTATTTGCTGGCAGTTTTATAACCAAAGACTCATCACATATCTATTCATCATTTTTAACCCGAAGACGCGACCCAAATGATGAAGCTATTGTAAAAGCAACAGGCTATCTGTTTTACAACAAGAACTCAAGAAAATACATAATTGCCGAAAAATCAAAAATTTTAAACCCTGATACTACAGGAAGCCTTGTAAATCTTAATAAAGATTTTTGCTTATTACATGGCGAAGGAATAATAAACCCGGGAATCGAACTTGGTCAGGTAAAAATGTCTCCTGCAGGTTCTTTTAATCACGATTTGGATAAAAATGAAATAAAACTCGAGTTAATTTTGCCTCTCGATTTTTTCTTCTCTGACGCTGCCCTCGATTCATTAAGTTCTGATTTACAATCTCAAAAATTGGAATCGTTTAATATTACATCTCCATTTTTTGAAAAAAATATGAATGAACGATATGGAAAAGACAATACCACTGAATTTAAAAATCAAAATATGTTGTTTGCTTCTGAAGCCAAAATACCTAAAGATATTCAACATACCATTTTATTGGGTAATATTAAATTAAAATGGTTTACCGAAACCGGGAGTTATTTATCGTATGGTAAAATTGGTATCTCTACAATAAATAATAAACCCGTTAATAAATATGTCGAAGGTTATTTTCAGCTTCTGAAAAGGCGAAGCGGTGATTTATTAAAATTTTATATTAAGCTTCCAAATAACAATTATTACTATTTTACTTATTCAAGGGGTGTAATGCAAACACTCTCTAACAACAAAAAATTTGTAGATGCTATTCAGGCTATTAAAAATAAAAACAGGAAACTGAGTACACCCAGAAATGAAACACCCTACAGGTATATTATTGCAACTGAACAAAATATGCAACAATTTCTGCGTGATATCAGGTTATTTGAAGAAGCTCAAAACATAAAAACGAATGAACAGGAAAAAACAACCATTGAACAACCTGTTTTTGAAGAACCAATAGATTCAATACAAATTAATGATGACCTTGAAAATGATTCAACGGATACAAATTGACGAAAATATCTATGAAAGAAACCTGGGATAAAAGGTATAATTCAAATGAGTTTGTTTATGGTGTTAAACCCAATGAATTTTTAAAATCAATTTTAGAAAAAATAAAACCAGGTACTATCTTATTACCTGGCGATGGCGAAGGGAGAAACTCTGTATTTGCTGCAAAATTGGGTTGGAAAGTTGATGCATTTGATTATAGCCTGGAGGGTTACAATAAAGCTAAAAAATTAGCTAAAAAGAATAATGCTGATATTAACTATTTTATATCAGATGTTTCGGTATTTGATACAAAAATACAATACGATTTTATTGCAATCATTTTTCTTCATTTACCACCCGAAATCAGAGCTTCTTTCTTCAAAAATTTGGTTCATTTTCTTAAACCCGGGGGGTATATTTTGCTTGAAGCCTTCTCGAGAGAACAAATACAAAATACATCAGGAGGGCCAAAAGACGTAACCCTGTTATATGATTTGCAGGAAATTAAAGAAGATTTCCAACAACTTACCATCGAATTAGCAGAAGAAAAGAAAATCATTTTAGATGAAGGTAAGTTACATCAGGGAAAAGCAAGCGTAATAAGGTTATTAGCAAAGAAAGATTAGTACCTGTCTTTTTCCCAAATCTCCAAATCTTTAATATCATTGCCATCGATTACAAAACGAACAGCTGTTTGCTTTTTGTGTAATCCCGATTTTCCTGCTGCGCCAGGATTTATATGCAGCAAATTGTACTTTTTATCGTAAATAACTTTCAAGATATGTGAATGACCGCAAATAAATAGATCGGGAGTTTCTGTTTTGAAAAGTTCATTTATTTCTTTCTCATATTTCCCGGGGTATCCGCCAATATGTGTCATTAGCACTTTTACATCTTCAATCTTAAAGTTCTGAAATCTGGGATATGATATTCTCACCTCATGCCCGTCAATATTACCAAAAACAGCTTTCAACGGCAAATATTGTACGATTTTATTTGCTGTTTCAATATTCCCGATATCGCCTGCATGCCATATTTCATCACAATCCTTAAAAAAGTCTAGAATTTTTTCATCTATCAAGCCATGCGTATCCGATAACAAACCAATTTTTTTCATCCTGAACTATTTTATTATGCTTAAATTTGTAATAAGCAAAAAACAAAGATATATGCATTTATTTTATACACCTGATTTAAGTGAAACAATTTATACACTCGACGAAACCGAATCGAAACATTGTATTCGTGTTTTAAGGTTAAATACGCATGATATAGTCCATTTAATTGATGGCCGGGGTGGATTTTATAAGGCAAAAATTACTGACCCAAATCCCAAAAAATGTACATTGGAAATTATTAAATCTACAAAAGAATATGGTAAACGAAACCATTATTTGCATATAGCTATTGCACCAACAAAAAATATCGACAGGTTCGAATGGTTTCTCGAAAAAGCAACTGAAATAGGAATTGATGAGATTACCCCCATCCTATGCGAGCATTCTGAGCGAAAAGTAATTAAAAACGATCGTTTTGAAAAAATAGTTATTTCTGCAATTAAACAATCAGTTAAAGCCTATAAACCACGAATAAACGGGATTACTGAAATAAGGCAGTTTTTAAGCCAGGATTTTAAAGGAGATAAATTTATAGCGCATTGCGAAGATAACCAGAAAAACCTGCTTAAAACAGTTTATAAACAGGGAAATAATGCACTTATCTTAATCGGCCCGGAGGGTGATTTCAGTCCTGAGGAAATTAAGCTTTCAAGAGAAAATAAATTTATTGAAATAAGCTTAGGAGAAAGCAGATTACGAACCGAAACAGCGGGCCTTGTAGCCTGCCACACCATTAACCTTATGAATGAATAATTAGAATCTAATTCGTAAAAAAGTCAACTACATTGCCAAACTTATTACTTGCAGTTTTGTAAAACTCAGTATAACTGCATTTAGAGCAGGTTATTGAGGTAAAACGAGCATTCTGAATATTAAACAACTTTGTTAAAAATGAAGTTGTTGTTCGGATTTCTCCTGATTCGTATTGTCTGTTACCACACTTTGGGCAAACATATTTGTAATTGTATTCCATAATTTTTATTATTTGTTAAAAATAGAATATTCAAACTTATATACTATTGAATAACATACTTCCCTTTGCTATAAATAATTCAAGTTTTTTACTTTCTAAAATCCAGCTATTCGTTTTAATTGCAATAAAATTATTTCCACATAATACTGGTAAATTGCTTTCAGACTTTTGAATAGTTATTAACTCAATGGGTTCAAAAATTTTATTTATTTCAAGAAATTCTCCAACCATTTTTGAGTTTACAATATTTCTGTCAATCTTATCATTTTCACCAATAATAGTAACACTTTTATCAATATAACTATCATTCGTTTTTACTCTTCGTCTAAAATCAAACCAAAAACGTTTACTCATTTTTATTTCGCTCTTGCATTCTGGTATTTTTTTAAATACACCACAGTATGTACTACTTGCATAAGCTTTTGGTGTATATGAATCATTAAATATAAGAAATAAATCTTTTGAAAGATAATCCAAATCAAAAACAACAAACTTACTGCTGGCAAATCTCTCATCCTGATTCAAAGAATAATTTCTTGTATTTGAATTTGTTGAACATTTTATACCTTTTTCTTTTGCAAAGCGTTCTAATATTTCAATAGAAGTTTTTTCCATTTTAGTACTTGTTTATTTTACTTACTGTTTAATCCAATTTAACATTTCTTGTAAAGCTATCGTAGAAAATGTTCGCTCAATCTGAGCATTCTCAGAAGATACTCTATTTGTACATTCCTGAAAAAAATGATAAGTATTAGGAAGTTCTTTTGTAATATCATTTTTATTTCAACTTTCAACTAATTTATTAGCACTAGTTATGATATAATATGTAAGTCCTTAAACTTTTCAATCATATTTCTATGTAGGTCTATCAATTCTACAATTACACTTTTGTCTGTAATTGTTCTGCTTACTGTAGATAGTAATTTTGCTTTTCTATTTTTTCTATCAGTTTGAAATGAAACTGAATAAACATTATGTCTTAATAAGCAAGTAATAATTTCTGAAGTGAAGAAGTTAATAGTCTTACCTGTATCCTTGCTTTTTATCAGGTAACGATTATCAAACTTTTCATTTCCAATTTTAATATTGTTTAATCCGAATCGTTTTAATAACTTATTAAAAGCATCGTCCCAACTTAAAACTAAATTATAATCTAAAATGCTATCAAAGTCTAATTCAAATTTTAATGGTCTTGTATCAGATTCTGAAAGATTGATTACGTAATTCTTATATGGAATATTAAGGATAAGTTTCTCTGTTTCATTTCCAGAGTTGTGCACAATCCTGAATGTTCCATTAAGTTCTTTACCTATCTGACTCCATATATCTCGTTTTGTAAAAACATCTGTGTATCCTTGAGTTTGTGTTACAAAGGTTTGTTTTAAAAAATTTTCATTCACTTTCTTACTCATAAACTGCCTTTTTTATTCTAATAAATTTAGCACTAACATTCGAATTGGTATAACAATCAATTCTCCTTTTATTTGAAATTGAGACTTTTAGCATCAGATTTTATGAATCACTAACATTTTCATTATCATCATCATTCATAGTTTCTGTTTTTTTTAATCTGCCCGATTCTTTGAGTGCCCTGGTAATAATCCATTCCAATTGACCATTTGTACTCCTGAATTCATCAGCAGCCCATTTCTCAAGAGCTTTGAGTTTACCCGGATCGAGACGGAGTACAAATGATTTTTTTTCCGACATGTGATTAATGATTTATAGTACCTGCATTAATTACCGGACGGGCAGATTCATCGGAACATAAAACAACCATCAGATTACTAACCATTGCAGCTTTTGCTTCATGATCAAATTCGATAATATTTTTCCCTGCAAGCTGATCTAAGGCCATTTCAACCATTCCGACAGCGCCTTCAACAATTTTAGATCGTGCAGCTACAACTGCAGTGGCCTGTTGTCTTCTTAACATGGCACTTGCAATTTCTTCGGCATAAGCAATATAATTAATTCTGGCCTCTATAACATGAATACCCGCAATTTCTAATCGTTCGCGAATTTCTTTCTCCAATTCATGATTAACCTCTTCAACACCAGAACGCAATGTTGTTTCTGCTTCCCCGCCTGCCGGATGGACAGGTTCATCTTCAAAATTATCGTAGGGATATTTTCCGGCCAGTTTTCGCAATGCAGCTTCACTCTGGACAACAACAAAATGTTCAAACTCATCAACTTCGAAAGCTGCCTTAAATGTTTCTTCAACTCTCCAAACCAGAACGACACCAATTTTTATAGGATTTCCTACTTTGTCGTTTACCTTAATCGGGGTACTGTCGAAATTCCTTGCTCTCAACGAAAATTTCTTTTTTAGAAAAAAAGGGTTCGTCCAAAAAAAGCCATTTTGCTTAATTGTGCCTTTATACTCTCCAAACAAAACAAGCACAGATGATTCATTCGGACTTACAATTACAAATCCGATCATCAGAAAAATTGATAATACTATTCCTAAAATAAACCAAGGGTTTTGAATATAGATTAAACCCAAAACTGTTATTGCAAGAATCATAAATATCACGAATAACATGATATAACCTGAAATTGCAGAAAATACTTTTTCGTTTTTCATAAAAATAAAATTAATTGTGATATCATTTTGATATCACAATAATACAACAAAAAAATACCTAAGTCAAGTTTTAGTAAAAAAATTTGTAAAAAAATAGGGATATCGATTCAACGATTATCCCTATACATTTTATTTAATTAACACTTAAGATTCCTGAATATATGTTTTCGCAAATTCTAAAATTTCATTCACTTTTTTTTCAGAAGGCGAATAGCTTTTTATATTCAAGACATTCAGAACATCAGAAAATTCATCAAACAATAAATCATCGTAATTGTAGATTTCATTTTTAGAGTCTTCAAAATTTTCATATAAATAAATCAGTGTAGAAGTTTTTCTCATAGGCGTTTGAATGGTTTTCATTTTTTATATATAACGCATCAGAAAAAAAAATAGTATATCAAATTGTAAAATGTTATAGCGTAAAAAAATAATTAACAACAATAATATACTAATAGCAAATCACCATTTATCTGTATGTCAGGCTCAAATTCTTTTCTTCAATTAATTTTCGTAAATTAATTAAAGCATAACGCATTCTGCCTAAAGCTGTATTAATACTTACATTGGTTTGCTCGGCAATTTCTTTAAAGCTTAAATCGAGGTAATGCCTTAATATGATCACTTCTTTTTGTTCCTGGGGTAAAAACTCAACCATTTTGCGTAAATCTGTTTCAATCTGTTCCTGAATAATTGTCTCCTCGATTGTACGTTCAGCAAATCTTGTTGAGTTAAACAAATCATTTTCATAATCATCATTCGAAAATGTTTTCATTTGTTTTTCTTTTCTGAAATGATCGATAATTAAATTATGAGCAATACGTACAACCCAGGAAATAAACTTTCCATTTTCCTGGTATTTACCTGCATGCAACGATTTGATTACCTTGATAAAAGTTTCCTGGAAAATGTCTTCGGCTAACTGGTTGTTTTTTACCATTAAAAAGATATAGGTATAAACCTTATCTTTGTGCCGTTTAATCAGTATTTCGAAACTGGATTGTTCTCCGTTAATGAACTGTCTTACAAGTTCATGATCGGAATATTTTGAAGCTTCCAAAATAACCTCCTTTTTAAATTAAATAAAAGAGTAGAAGTTCAATCGATAAACAATCCTCCGAATTTTAGGTTAGTAAATAAATAATTAATTTAGTGCAATTAAATAAAAAATCTTGTAATTTCAAACTAATTTAAAAAATCTTAACATTCTTTAAGTTTTTCAACTCAACAATTATGCCAATAAAAGAACAATACATTTATATAAAAGGAGCTAAAGTACATAATTTAAAAAATATCAGTTTAAAAATCCCGCGTGATAAATTTGTTGTTATTACAGGTGTTTCCGGATCTGGGAAATCGTCTCTTGCCTTTGATACCATATACGCCGAAGGGCAAAGAAGATATGTTGAAAGTCTTTCTGCTTATGCCCGACAGTTTTTAGGAAAAATAAATAAACCCGATGTGGAAATTATACATGGCATCCCTCCTGCCATCGCCATTGAACAAAAGGTAAACACACGAAACCCAAGATCAACTGTAGGAACATCAACTGAAGTCTATGACTATTTAAAACTACTTTTCGCACGTATTGGCAAAACCATTTCTCCTGTTTCAAATAAGCAGGTTCAACGACATTCAGTCACTGATGTTATTAATCATATCATATCTTTTGAAAAAAATACAAAAACATTAATTCTTACTCCTTACAATCAACAAAAAGAAAAAACATTATCCGGGCAATTATCATTACTCTTAAACGAAGGAATAACCCGTATTGAACAAGATAATGAGACTTATAAAATAAATGAACTATTAACCGATGTTGTAAAAATAAATTCTAAAAAAACATTTCATATTGTTGTTGACAGAATTGTTGTTAAAACTGATGATGATTCAATGGCCAGGTTAGCAGATTCTGTACAAATTGCTTTTAACGAAGGAAAAGGATATTGCCAGGTAAAATCCTTTACAGATAAAGGGGTAATTACTGAAAACTTCTCCAATAAATTCGAAGCCGATGGTATTGAATTTGAAGATCCTACTGTGCACACATTTAGTTTTAATAATCCCGTTGGTGCATGTCCCCGTTGCGAAGGTTACGGAAAAATAATTGGTATTGACGAAGACTTAGTAATACCTAACAAGAAACTTTCAATTTACCAGGAAGCTATTGCCTGCTGGAAAGGTGATAAAATGCAGGAATGGAATCAGAAACTCATTTACAATGCCGATAAGTTTGATTTTCCTATTCATAAACCTTTTTTTGAATTAACAGAGGAACAAAAACAATTGCTATGGACAGGGAACAAGTATTTTAACGGGTTAAATACATTTTTCGAACATCTCGAAGAACAGAAATACAAAATCCAATACAGAGTCATGCTTTCTCGGTACAGGGGGAAAACAGATTGTCCTGACTGTAGAGGAACCCGTTTAAAAAAGGAAGCTTCGTATGTTAAAGTTGGAAATAGTTCGTTACAGGATTTAGTTTTAATGCCCATAAATGAGCTACAGCAATTTTTCGAAAATTTAACTTTAACTGAATTTGAAAAGGAAGTTTCGAAACGAATTCTGCTTGAGATTAACAACAGGTTAGATTTTCTAATGAATGTAGGATTAGGATATCTGACCCTGAACAGGCTTTCGTCAACACTTTCAGGAGGTGAGTCTCAAAGAATTAACCTTGCAACATCTTTGGGAAGCAGTCTTGTTGGCTCGCTTTATATTCTTGATGAACCAAGTATAGGTTTACATCCAAAAGATAACGAACGTTTAATAAAAGTATTAAAACAACTTCAAACAATTGGAAATTCCGTTATTGTTGTTGAACATGATGAAGAAATTATTAAATCGGCTGATGAAATAATTGACATTGGCCCATTTGCAGGAAGGCTTGGTGGCGAAATAATTTTCCAGGGAAACCACATTGATATATTAAAAAGTGAAGAAAGTTTAACAGCTAAATACCTTACAGGTAAAGAAAAAATTGAAATCCCCCGTCAGCGAAGAAAATGGAATAATTACATAGAGATAAAAGGTGCCCGTGAGAATAACTTAAACCATATTGATGTAAAATTCCCCTTACACACATTAACAGTAGTAACCGGGGTAAGTGGATCCGGTAAATCTTCTTTAGTTAAAAGTATTCTTACTCCTGCTTTAAGTAAAAGATTATTAGGTTTAGGAGAGAAAACAGGAAGGTTTGAAGAATTAACCGGCGATATCCACTTGTTAAAAAGCATTGAGTTTGTCGATCAGAATCCTATTGGAAAATCATCGCGTTCAAATCCAGTGACTTACCTTAAAGCTTATGACGAAATTCGTAAGTTATATTCAGATCAGCAGGCTGCAAAAATCAACAATTACAAACCATCCCATTTTTCGTTTAATATTGATGGAGGCCGCTGTAGTGAATGCCAGGGTGAAGGTATTATTAAGGTTGAGATGCAGTTTATGGCTGATATTACCCTTATTTGCGATACCTGCAATGGAAAACGTTTTAAAGACGAAATTCTTGATGTAAAATATAGAAATAAAAGTATTTTCGATATTCTTGAACTTACGGTTGATGAAGCAATCGAGTTTTTTAATCAAAGTAAAGATAGCACCGAGCGAAAAATTGTTGAAAAACTATCACCACTTGCTGATGTAGGTTTAGGATATATAAAACTGGGACAATCATCGAGTACATTGAGTGGTGGCGAGAGCCAGCGTGTTAAATTAGCTTCATTTTTAAGTAAAGAATCTGAAAACAAGCACACTTTATTTATATTCGATGAACCAACAACAGGGCTTCATTTTCACGATATTAGAAAACTGCTTGATGCATTTAATGCTCTTATTGCCCGCGGGCATAGTATTATAATTATTGAACATAACCTTGAAGTTATTAAATCTGCTGACTGGATTATTGATTTAGGCCCCGGAGGCGGAAAAGACGGAGGAAATATTATTTTTGAAGGCAAGCCTGAAGAAATAATTCATTGCGAAAATTCATTTACAGGAAAATATTTAAAAGAAAAACTGACCCGATTCTAAAACAAAAAACCCCGTATAATACGGGGTTTTTATTCGTTGTATTTATAATTTATTCTGAAGCATTTTCTTTAATACCAAACAAAATTGCTACACAGCCACTAATGAGTTCTTCAGATTCTCCTTCACCGCTTTTAACACGTAACGAAATAATTAATTGCTGACTGGCTTCGAGTTTAAAATCCCAAAGATTTGAGTAGTTACTTTTCCTGTTATCGTATAAAACATTACGATTAACATCAAGTACCTGAAATTCTATTTCGGGCAATGCATCTGAACCGCAAATATAAATTCTATAATTCTGGCCTGCATAAAATGTTTTATATAACTCTGCATCTTCACCTTCGGTTAATATAGCAGCATTAAAATTCCCATCGTGAATATAAGGGGAAAGTTCAAGCTTACAAACCTTTTTGGCAAAACTTTTACATTGTGATTTACCTGCAAATGGTAAAAAAGCTATTAATGTCAAAATAATTATTACCTGGAATATTTTTTTCATAGCAGAGGAAATTTTTATAATGTATAATTATTTCGTATTACTTTGATTTTATCTTTTAACTCACTGTATGTTTTCGGACTCATTGAAATTTTAGTCTTTGACTTTAGTGTAGTTACTTTTGTTTCTTCATCAGTAACCGGTTCAATTTTAGAAGTTGAAATTTCAATTTTATCAAATATTGCTTTTAATTCATTCACATTCGTGATTATATTTTTAACATCTTCGTTATCCTGATTTTGATTAAGCAGGTTAAATACAGTGGTTAAAGTTAATTTTTGATCAATAATACGATTGACAAGTTCATTATTTTCCAAATCGGCATCAGAACCAACAAGGTTCGTAGCAATATACAAACCTTCTACCCACCCGCCAACAAGAACAATTGTTGACAATGCCTGACGATCGTTTTCTTCAAAAAATGAGCTGGAATTCATAATTGTTTCCGAAATAATATCCATAATAACATCCCTGTTATTAATGTTTGCTTCGAGTCGTTCAACAATATCTTCGTCAATAGCATTTAAAATCCCTAGTCCTTCTGCCATCTTCTTGGAAGCATTCATGTAATTTATGGTAGCCTGGGTTTGATCAAATAAGCTCGCGTAACTCAAATCGGTAGTATATATACCTAAATTCAGGGCCATGCTTTTATTTGTTACATATCTTGATACATTATCAACAGGGTTTAATAACTCCTCATTATATTTTGCTCCTGCCTGTTTTAATATCATTGCAGTTTCTAATGGAGAAGGTAATGAATAAAATATTTCCTTAACTGTTTTAACATCCTGAATAAGCTGCTCATTTATTTCTAAAGAGTCTAACGTTACCGTATCATCTGAATCCGAAGTTTTTGATTTGTCTGATGAACAACTTGAAATAACTGCAATAGACAGAGAAATTGCAAAATACTTAATGGCCTTTCGTAAAACTGGTGTACTATTCATAATTTACTGTTTTATTAATTGTTACCAATTTAAAACATTTTTTAGTAAAATTAACACTTTTTTTTAAAAAACAAAATTTAAAATACTTGTCAAGTGATTACAACTTCTGTGTTTTAAAATGCACGTTTTAAAATTTTGATTTAAGCAGGTTTAAATAATTTTGAACTAATATAGGAAAATAAATTATGAATAGCCAATATTTATAATGATTTGTTCTAATTTTGCACTGAGTATTTTTATTAACAGCCTGAAAAATCACATAAAAGATAAATAAACGATGACAAATAAAGAATTAATTAAAAATCTAAACTCAAATAATCCCAACCTGATAATACAAACCCTGAATTTTATTTCTAATCAAGGAAGTTCTGAAATTGTCGATCATTTAATTGATCTTCTTCATAAAAACAAAGACCAGCAAATACAAGCAGAGCTTATTCATATTCTCGAAAATATTCATGATCAAAAATCGGTTATTCCAATAACAAATGCATTAAAAAACACTAAATACATAAACGAGCGGGCATTACTATTATCAACTTGCTGGAAGAATAGCATTAAATATGATGAATTTGCTGAATTATTTACCGATATTTTTATTGAAAGTAATTTTGAAGAGGCTTTTGATGCATTTACTGTACTTGATAATTTACATTCAGTAAGTGATGAAAATATTACTAAATGTATATTAAAACTTGAAAGTTCGGTAGAAGATGCAAATGATTTAAAGAAACCATTATTTTCGGAACTTATTAAAATATTTTTAAGTTTTAAAGAAAATCCTGCCGAATAAGCAGGATTTTTATTTATTGAATACTTGAAAAATATCTCATAAACTGTGAACGTTCATAAATCAGCGGATCATCAATCTTATCATAACTCATTTTACCCCTGAATTCTTCAATGCTTTTATAACCCTTATTTTCCATCCATTTTTCAATATCTTTAAGAATTACATCCAATTGGTCGAGTCCGTTTTTATATAAGGTAGAACATACCTGAACAGAAGCTGCACCGGCTAAAATTTGTTTAATGGCAGCTTTTCCATCGTGAATACCTGTAGAAGCTGCTATATCTGTTTTTGTAATTTTTGAAGATATAATCCCTACCCATCGAAGAGAATTTCGAATATCGGAAGGAGTACTGAAAATATCAGCAGATCCGAATTTTAATGTATCAATGTCAATATCAGGCGCATATAACCTGTTAAATAAAACAACACCGGGGACATTTAGTTTTTGAACAAATCCAACCAAATTTGAGAAATGTGAGCTTAATTTGAAAGCAAAAGGTATTTTTAACATTCCGCGCAACTTTTCAGCTAATTCGAAATAAATATTTTCATATTTCTCAGGCGGGGCATTTCTATCCATTGGAAGTACAAATACATTTACTTCAAGAGCATCAGCACCTGCTGCTTCAATTTTCCTGGCAAAAGAAACCCATTCTTTTGATGAAACACAATTAATGCTTGCAATAACAGGTATTTTAACCTGGGCTTTAGCATTTTTTATTAAATCGAGGTATTCCTGAACTGAATTATTCTTTGTATAGTAATTAATATAATCTAAAGCCTCGGGGTAATCTGTATTATTGGCCAATTTACCAGCATCCACGTTTATTTGCTCTTCGAACAGTGATTTAAGAACAACTGCACCGGCTCCTTTTGCTTCCAGATTCTTGATTTTTTCTATACTATTTGTCAGTCCTGAACTTGCAACAATTACAGGATTCCTTAATTTTAACCCTAAATAGGTTGTTTCGAGTTTATTCATAATATTTATTTTATAGTAAAAATCTTAAATTATATTTCTTTCTCCAAATATCAGGCTTCCTATGCGAACAAGCGTTGCTCCTTCTTCTATTGCTAATTTATAATCATTCGACATGCCCATTGATATTTCTTTAAAATCTGGATTATCCTGAAAAAAGGTATTTTTTAATTGATTAAATATATAAACTAATTCTTTAAATTCAGCACGAATGGTATGAGTATTTTCAGTAAAAGTTGCCATTCCCATAACTCCAACAATGTTTACATTTTTTAAATCATTGAATTCCGGCAACTGAATCATATGAAGGGCTTCGGGCAGGTCAAATCCGAATTTTGTTTCTTCTTTAGCTATATAAAACTGCAATAAGCAATTTATTTTCCTGTTATTTTTTTGGCCTTCTTTATCTATAACCTGTAATAATTTAAAACTATCGACACCATGAATCAAATGTACAAAAGGGGCGATATATTTTACCTTGTTTGTTTGTAAATGGCCTATCATATGCCATTCTATATCTTTTGGAAGTGCCTGGTATTTATCGGATAGTTCCTGTACTTTATTTTCGCCGAAAATCTTATACCCGGAATTATATGCCTCAAGAATTGCAGATATTGGTTTGGTTTTAGTAACTGCTATAAGCTTTACATTCTTTGGAATATCATTTATAAGCAAGGATTTAATATTTTCAGAAACACCCATTGTATGCTGATTTTTCAATTTATTAGTTAATTCAAAAGTAATAAAAAAGGTGGTTCAAAAAAAGCAGGGATTGAAAAATCAATCCCTGCCTGCTTATAATTGTTTTCTAAATTAATCTAGTTTATGAATTACCAACCCGCTTCTTAATTTAGGTTCGAACCATGTAGTTTTCGGAGGCATAATATTTCCGCTGTCAGCAATATTGATTAATTGTTGCATAGAAACAGGATATAAAGCAAATGCAGCTTTCATGTTCCCGCTGTCAACGCGTTTTTTTAATTCGCCAAGTCCCCTGATTCCTCCAACAAAATCAATACGTGTAGATGTTCTTAAATCTTTAATATCAAGAACTTTATCCAGAATAAGATTTGAAAGAACAGTAACATCAAGTACTCCTATTGGATCGTTATCGTTATATGTACCTGGTTTTGCATTTAGTTTATACCATTTACCACCTAAATACATACTAAATTCGTGCAGTTTTGATGGTTTGTAAATCTCTGTTCCAATAACTGTAACATCAAATGAAACTTTTAATTTTTCAATTAATTGTTCTTCAGACAACCCATTCAGGTCTTTTACTGTACGATTGTAATCGATAATATTTAACTGGTTATCGGGAAAATGAACAGCCATGAAATAATTATACTCTTCTCCTCCTGTATGTTTTGGATTCTGAGATTTTCTTTCCAATCCAATTCTTGCAGCAGCAGCAGTTCTGTGATGGCCATCGGCAACATAAGTATATGGTACTTTTGTTGCAAATAATTCTTCGAGTTTTTTATTTGTCTGAGCATCATTTACAGGCCAAAAGTGGTGGCCAAAGCCATCCTCGGCTACAAAATCGTAATCGGCTTTCTGATTTTTAACAATATTCCCAACTATCGCATCAATTTCGGGAACAGCCCTGTATGAGAAGAAAACAGGTTCTATATTTGCTTTTGTATATCGTGTAAGAATCATTCGGTCTTCTTCCTTATCTGGCCGGGTTAGCTCGTGTTTCTTAATAATACCTTTATTGTAATCTTCGCAAGCTGCTGCACCAACAATACCATACTGAGTTCGTCCATTCATGGTTTGAGCATAGATATAAAATTTCGCTTCTTTATCTTCTACAAGCCATCCATTTTTCTGGAACTTATTAAAATTTTCAACGGCTTTATTATACACTGTTTCAGAATGAACATCAGTTCCTTTGGGACAATCAATCTCTGCTTTTGTAATGTGTAATAAAGAGCATTCTTTGCCTTTTGCCATTTCTGCAGCTTCTTCGCTATTCATCACATCGTAAGGCAAACATGCCAAATCCTTAGAAATCTCCTTTGGAGGTCTTAATCCTTTAAATGGTTTTACTATTGCCATCTTAAATTAGTTTAAAGTTAAAAGTTAATTTTTTCATTTATAAAATTGCCCGCCTGGGTTGATCCATAAGCGGGTTTTTTAATAAACAAAATAAATAATTGTTACAAAAATACTATTTATTTACTTTGAATTTGATATCTCCTTTTTCAAAGAAATCAACAATCTGGTTTGCAGCAGCAATACCTGCATTTATATTAGCTTCTTCGGTTTGAGCTCCCATTTTCTTAGGTGTAAAATAGAAACGTCCTTTGTATTTTTCTTCGAATATTGCTTTGCAATCAGGTTCGATATCAGAAACATATTCAAAGTCTTTTCTTTCTTCCATTAATTTTAAAAGGTCTTCTTCGTTTATCACTTCTTTACGAGCAGTATTCACAAGAACAGCTCCTTTTTGCATTGAAGAAAGCAAAGTGAAGTTTATTGATTTTTTTGTCTTATCATTTGCAGGAATATGCAACGAAATATACTGGCATTTTTTGTACAATTCTTCAACTGTAGCAACTACTTTAACACCATCTTTTTCAATATCAGCTTTATTTACAAAAGGATCGAATGCATAAACTTCCATTCCGAAGCCTTTTGCAATTTTGGCAACTAATTTGCCAACATTTCCATAAGCATGAATACCAATTGTTTTTCCTGATAATTCAGTTCCTGAACCACCATTAAATTGTTTTCTTGCCTGATATACCATCATACCCAATGCCAGTTCAGCAACTGCGTTTGAATTCTGTCCGGGGGTATTCATAGCAACAACCCCTTTTGCAGTACATGCAGCCAGATCAATATTATCGTAACCTGCGCCGGCACGAACAACAATTTTAAGGTTTTTACCTGCTTCAATAACTTCTTTATCTGCTTTATCGCTACGAATAATAACTGCATCAACATCAGCTACAGCTTTTACAAAGTCAGCTTGTGCTGTATATTTTTCTAATAAAACAAGCTGATAACCTGCTTTATCACAAACGTTTCTGATTCCATCCACTGCTACTTTAGCAAATGGTTTATCGGTTGCAACTAATACTTTTTTCATGATTGTATGTTTTAAATTTTAGCAAAAAGACTCAAAGCTTAAAGCATTGAGTCTATTTTTAAATTAATTTATACTATTAAGCATTTTTAGCTTCGTATTCTTTCATAGCATTTACTAAAGCCTGAACATCTTCCATTGTACAAGCATTGTAAGTAGAAGCACGGAATCCACCAACTGAACGGTGACCTTTTATTCCTATACAGTTTTTCGATTTTGCAAAAGCAATAAAATCGTCTTCTTTATCTTTGTATTGGTCTTTCATAACAAATACAATATTCATACGTGAACGATCTTCTTTTACTACCGGGCAAACAAACATTTTACTGCTGTCGATTGCACCATATAAAAGGTTAGCCCTGTCGTTAGCCAATTTATCCATTGCTTTTAATCCACCCAATGATTTAACCCATTTTAATGTTTCGCGAACAGTAAAAATGTTAACACAAGGAGGTGTGTTGTACATTGAACCACCATCGATATGTGTTTTATACTGAAGCATAGTTGGAATTTTACGATCGGCAACTACATTGTTTAAGAAATCGTTTTTAATAATTACAAACGTAACACCGGCCGGGCCCAAGTTTTTCTGTGCACCACCGTAAAGCATTACATATTTTGATACATCAATCGGGCGGCTTAAAAAGTCGGATGATACGTCAGCGATAAGTGGTTTACCAAAATTGTAATCTTCGAAAATTTCTGTTCCGCGAATCGTGTTGTTGGTTGTTATGTGAACATAATCAACATCAGCAGGAATTTTATAGCCTTTAGGAATGTATGTGAATTTCTTATCTTCAGATGAAACAACTTCTACTTCTCCAAACATTTTAGCTTCTTTAATAGCCGCGGTAGCCCAGGTTCCTGTATTTAAATAGAAAGCTTTGGTTTTTAAGAAATTAAAAGGTATCATGGCAAACTGAAGACTTGCTCCACCACCTAAAAATAATACTGAGTATCCTTCAGGAATGTTCAGGATTTCTTTCATTAACGCAACAGCTTCGTTTAATATCGCTTCAAAGTCTTTACTACGGTGCGATACTTCAAGAATTGATTGTCCGATTCCGTTTAAATCCAAAACAGCTTCTGCTGTATTTTTTAAAGCAGGATCTGATAATTTACATGGACCAGCATTAAAAATATGTTTTCTCATAATGGTATAGTTTAATTATTAGTAACAAACAAATAAAATTGAGTGCAAGATGCAAATAATTTTTCGATTAAAAATATCAATTTGTATGATGTGAAACATCTTTTTTATAAATGTTAAAATTACAAATTCTGAAGATGAATAAAAAATTTGAAATTATAATTGATGTTTCCCGATAAAATTACCGGTTAAAACAGGAATTATTTCTGTTTTATCAAATGTAAGACAATACTTTATAATATCATTCATTCCGAGCTTTGTCAACCTTTTAAATTGAAATGATTTACTTAAATATTTTGTAATATCTGGTTTTGCATGATTCCAGATATCCATGGAATTTAAAGCAGAATCATCCTGAGCCAGAAACAGGTTTGTTGATATCAGTTTTTCAGATAATACACCTGCAAAAACTGTATCTTCAAGACACAAATTTCCTTCCCAACCCGAACATAAGATAATAATATCTTTATTTTGATTGATTAAAAAATTAACTGTAGATGTGAAATTCAGAAACGAACTGATTACAACCAAATCGAAGTTTCTGCAAAGATTAATTGTATTTGTTCCATTGGTAGTGCTATAAACTATTGTTTTACCTTTCACTTTTGCCGGAGTAAATTCAAACGGAGAATTTCCAAAATCTGCAAAATCGAGTTTCTTTCCATTTCTTTCTGCAGCAACAAGAAAACCTTTTTCCTTATATTCTTTTGCTATTTCAAGACTTTCAACCGGAATAACCTTAGAAGCCCCATTCATAAACATGGTACAAATAATTGATGTAGCCCTGAAAATGTCAACAATAACAATAACTTTATTTTTGGTATCGTACAAGTTTAAAAGAGAAGGTACAATACAAACTTCAATCGTTTTCATTGATTAATGAATTTATTAAGCGAAGGTAGTACTTTTAAGTAAAAATCAGAAGACAGGATTCAGTATTCAGCTTTCCCGCTGCAAGCAGGAAGTGAGAAATAATAAACCCCACTCTTTTGAGCGGGGTTATCCATTTTTTATTTTTTATTTGCTTTCATGAAAAGGTGGACGGGTAACTTTTGCTTTTAGTTTTTTATCGCGAATACCGATAAAAATTTCAGTACCTTCTTTCCAGAATCCTTTTTTCAAGTAAGCCATACCAACACCTTGTTTTAAAATTGGTGACATAGTACCAGATGTTACTTCACCAATCTCGTTATTTTGTGCATCGTAAACCAGGTAATGCTGACGTGGAATACCACGGTCAATCATAACAAAACCTTTAAGCCTGTCGCCTGAGTTTTCGTTTTTAATTTTTTCCCATTTCTCACGATCAATAAAATCGTTTCCATCAACAAATTTGGTAATCCAGCCTAAACCGGCTTCAATAGCAGAAGTTTGGTCGTTAATATCGTTGCCATACAAGCAGAAACCTGATTCAAGACGTAAAGTATCGCGTGCACCTAAACCAATCGGTTTAATCCCGAATTCAGCACCAGCTTCGAAAACTGCTTTCCACAGTTTATCTGCATCTTTATTATCAACATAAATTTCGCAACCACCAGAACCTGTATAGCCAGTAGTTGAAAATAGGACATCTTTAATTCCTGCAAAATCACAAACCTGGAATGTATAATATTCCATATCAACAACATTTGCTTTAGTCAATTTTTGCATGGCTTTTAAGGCAAGCGGTCCTTGAACTGCAAGCTGGGCGGTTTCATCAGAAGCATTATATACATCTTTTCCGATTTCCATACCCATTTCTTTTGCATTCCTTGTTACCCACGCCCAGTCTTTTTCGATATTTGCAGCGTTTACAACCAATAAATATTTTAAATCATCGAATTTATAAACCAACAGGTCGTCAACGATTCCGCCTTTACCGTTAGGGAAGCATGAATATTGAACCTTACCATTATAAAGCTCAGCAACATTGTTTGAAGTAATTTTCTGAACCAAAGCAAAAGCTTTAGGGCCTTTAACCCAAAATTCACCCATGTGAGAAACATCGAAAACACCAACCTTTTCACGAACGGTCATGTGTTCATCGTTAATTCCAGAGTATTCAATTGGCATATTAAAGCCACAAAAAGGAAGCATTCTAGCTCCAAGCTCAATATGAAATTTTGTAAATGCTGTAGTCTTCATTATATGATATTTAATGTTAATATTTAAATTGTGCCACAAAGCTACTATTTTTTAAAAATAAAATTTATGTTTTTAATACATATCATAAAAAAATGGGTAACAAAAGTATGTTACCCATTGATAAACTTATAAAAGTAAGATGTTATTTTATTTACTAAGAACTTTAAATTCTACCCTCCTGTTTTGAGCCCGGCCTGCTTCAGTATTGTTATCGGCAACGGGTTGATTAAATGAATACCCTTTGTATTCCAATCTTGATTTTTCAATTCCCCTGCCAATTAAATATTCCACAACACTTTTAGCTCTAGATTCCGAAAGTTGCTGATTTGCTCTAAATCCTCCAATATTATCGGTATGTCCTGAAATCTCAAGGCGAACGGTAGGATTTTGAATGAGAAGCTGTAAAACCCGCTCCAACTCAGCATACGATTCTGATTTAAGTGTTGCTTTATTCGTTTCAAAAAAGATATTATTCAAAATAACTTTAGAACCTACCTCAACCTTATCAAGTTGGAAATTTGACTGTATTTTGCTGTCAACAACTTGTTTTTCTTTCAGGTATAACATTTTTACATAAAACAAATAATCTTTAGCAGTGACTTCAACACCATAATCTTTTTGTTTTGGAATTCTTATTTTATAATTACCTAATGAATCTGATAAGCCGGTAGCAATCACTTTACTTTGCTCCATATCAATAATTTCAATTTTAGCAATTACCGGGTTACTTGTTTTTGAATCAGAAACTATACCAACAAGAAATAATGTGGTATCTATTTTTTGTTCTGTAGGTTTTATGTAAAATAAATTATAATCAGGTTTAAAATTCCACGCTAATTTTTCTTCTTTAAAAGACATTTTAAGTTCTTTTTCTTCTCCAAGGAATATTACTTTGTAAATATCGAATCCGCCAAAGCCATTTTCTCTTACAGATGAATATAGTGCCTGTTTTTCGTTTTCATCCATTTTAAAAAACACATCATCGTAAGGAGTATTTATAGGATAACCAATATTTACAGGAGCATCCCAATTGCCATCGCTATTTTTTTCGCTGACAAAAACATCGTAACCACCCATAGAATTATGGCCTTCCGAACTAAAATACAACTTAGTTCCACCCGGATGTATAAATACTCCTTCTTCGTTAAAAGGAGTATTTATTGTATTTCCAAGATTAACAGGTTCAGTCCACCTATTTTTTTCATCTAAAAAGGAATGATAAATATCCAATTCTCCAATAGAACCTTCCCTGTCGGAAACAAAATAGATTTCTTTACCATCTTTACTAACAGACATTGTAGTTTCTTTGTATTTGCTTGAAATTTTGCCCGGCAGTTTTTCAGGTGATTTCCATCCTCCATTTTTTAATTCACTAACGAGAATTTCGCCTCCGTTTTCTTCTCCGTTATAAACGTATATCTGGCTTCCATTGTATGCAATTGCCAAAACAGATTCGTTATTTTTAGAATCTAATTTATTATCAACCAATACGGGTAATCTCCATAATTCACCTGCCTGTTCTGAAACAAAAATATTTTCAAAATATTTGTAATCCACGTCCCTGTTAGTTTTTTTTTCGGTTTCGCGGCGTGATGTAAAATAAAGCTGGTTTTGATTTGGATGAAGTACAGAGTTATAATCATCAAATTTCGAATTTACCCTTTCGCCAAGATTATTAATAATGACTCTTACAGGGTTATTTATTAATTCTTTACCATACTTGCATTCTTTAATTAGTTTATCAACATTTACTGCTATTTCATCAATGTTGCTTTCATTAAACTGAGCATAATAGGCTTTGTAATTATCTATTGCATTATCAAAATCGAGGTTTACATGGTATGCTTTACCCATTATTAAACGGATATCGCCTGTAACGTGTTCATCTTTATTATACGCTTTTTTAAGATAATCAACTGCATTGTTATACTTATCGGAGGCAAGGTAACAAACCCCTATCTTGTAGTTTAGTAATGCACAATCGGGGTTATATTTTGCAGCCCTCAGGTAAAAGTTTAAAGCATCGGGGAACGAACCTAAGCCATTAGAATATAAATCTTCAGCAGTTTTTAAATCATCCCAGGCTTCATCAAACCCGGTTTCTTTAATATCTATACGGAAATCGCTTTTTGAGATTTTACTATTTTCCTGTGCTGATAAGTATGAAACTGAAATAACCAGCGTAAGAAATATAAGTATAATTGTTTTTTTTGTTTTCATCATTTCAAAGATTTAAATATTACTCACATTCATTCATATATTTCTCAGCATCGCTTAAACCAAGTTCTTTGGCCTTTTTCCAGTCTGCACAAGCTTCGCTAAACTTACCCAGAAATTCCTGTGCGTATCCACGATTCAGGTATGCTTCTGCAAACTGGGGATTTAACTCAATAGCTTTTGTAAGTTCTTTAACTGCCGTAATATATTGTTGTAGTTTTACATTTGTTATTCCAATGTTATTATAGGCAGGTGCAAAATCTTTTTTTATTTCAACTACTTTTTTATAATCACTTAAAGCAGCTTCGTATTTTGCCATCTGGTAATATGCATTTCCACGGTTATTATAGGCAATGTAAAAATCGGGTTTCATTTCAACAGCTTTTGTAAAGTCAGCAATCGCATCCTGATAAGCGCCGGTTTTAATTTTGCAGTTACCCATATTATCGTAAGCTACAGCAAGATTCGCGTCATATTTAAGTGCATTATTGTAATCGTTAATTGCTCCCTGGTAATCATTTAACATACTTTTTGCACTTCCTCTTTCGTGATAAGCGTATGCAAAATCGTACTTTTTATCTATAGCCATTGTAAAGTCAATCAAAGCGCTGTTAAAATCTTTTGATTCAAAATAGATTATTCCCCGGTAATAAAAAACTTCATGACCAGCAAATCCTTTCTGTATAGCTTTTGTAAAATTTTCAATTGCCTGTTGATTTTTCTTATTTAAAAAGTCGATATAGCCAAGGCAATAATACGCTTCAGCAAGATCTTTGTTTAATTCAAGTGCCTTATTAATGTCTTTTAATGCTAAATCTATCTGGTTATTTTTAATTTTAATTTTTCCACGTTCAAGGTAAGGCAAATCAAATTCGGCCAACAGAAACAATGCGGCATCAAATTTTTGATGTGCCTCTGTGTATTTGCCATCTTGTGCAAGTTTTACACCTTCGTTGTAAATAATGCCTGCTTTCTTTTTTAACTCGTTCAATGCATCATCGGAAGGATTGCTTTCCTGCGAAAAAAGAAATAGCGGGAAAAAAATCAGGAGTAATGTAACTAAATGTTTCATGCGTATAGTTATTAATTTTATTAAGCAAATACTTAGAATAATTGTGTATTAAGATTTTCCTGAGAACTTATTTATTTAAATTTTTAAAATAAATTAATGGTAAATATAAAAATTTTATATGCAATATTTGTTAAAGTTGAATGATATCGAAATAAATTACAAATTACATAAAAAAAATAGATATATTTCAAGTATATTAGCAATCGTATAGTTTAAATTATAAAATGGCAAAGGAGTATCATATTATTAATTTGGCTTATTTAAAGGAAATAAGTAATGGAGATAATAAACTAATAACAGATCTTATCGAACTGTTTTTTGAACAAATACCGGAATACCAATTAAAAATGAATGAATATTTTGAACAGCATGATTGGAATAATTTAGGACGTATCGCTCATAAAGCAAAGTCGGCTATATTAATGGCCGGAATGGAGGAACTGGCTTTAGATTTGAAAAAATTAGAACAAAATACAAAAGATGGAGAAAATATTGGCAATTATAAGGAAATAATTGTTAAATTTGTAAACGTCAGCAATGCTGCAATAAAAGAACTTCAAGAAGTAAAAAAACAATACAATAAGTAGTAATATTAACCAAAAAAGGGTATCTATGTTAAACCACGAATCCAAAAACGGAATTGAGATATTAACATTCGACAATGTAAATAAATTAAATATCTTAATAGCTCAGTCGTTAAAAGAAGAAGTAGCTCAATATTTATTAAAGCCTAATACAAAACTCATATTAAACATGAAAGGTGTTGAATATGTCGATAGTTCAGGCTTTGGAGCATTACTTTCGATACTGAGAAATTCAAAAAACAATGATAGTCAGTTTAAAATCTGTAATATTTCACCTGATGTTATGGAACTGGTTAAATTACTTCAATTGCATAATGTTTTCGATATTTGTGATAATATCCAAGATTGTATAAAAAGCTTTGACAAATAAAAACCGGGTTACCCCGGTTTTTTCTTTTAGTTTTTAAATATTAACCTGCTATTTACCATATCTATTTGTATTGTTTTATTTTTATCAATAGAATTTGCCAGAATTTGTTTTGACAACTCGTTTAAAATATGTTTTTGAATAATTCGCTTAACCGGACGTGCTCCAAATTGAGGATCGTAGCCAATAGTCGAAATCCAATCAATTGCTTCATTCGTAATTTCAATATGTATATTTTGTGTTTCAAGCATTGATTTTATCATACCGAATTGCAATTTTACAATCTCTTTTATTTCATTTTCATTTAATGGAGTAAACATAACAATCTCATCAATCCGGTTTATAAATTCAGGCCGTATAGACTGTTTTAATAAACCAATAACCTGTTCTTTGGTGTCTTCTAAAATAACATCTCTGTTTTTCTCGTTCATTTTTTTAATATTTTCCTGGATAAAATGAGAACCCACGTTCGATGTCATAATAATAATTGTATTCTTAAAGTTTACAGTGCGGCCTTTGTTATCAGTTAAACGGCCATCATCGAGAACCTGCAATAATATGTTGAAAACATCGGGATGAGCTTTTTCAATCTCATCGAGTAAAATTACCGAATATTGTTTTCTACGAACAGCTTCAGTAAGTTGTCCTCCTTCGTCGTAACCGACATACCCGGGAGGAGCTCCGATTAGTCGTGAAACAGAATGGCGTTCCTGGTATTCCGACATATCTATTCGGGTCATTCTGTTTTCATCGTCAAATAGAAATTCGGCAAGAGCTTTAGCCAATTCCGTTTTACCAACTCCTGTAGTACCTAGGAAAATAAATGAACCAACAGGCCTTTTTGAATCTTGCAATCCTGCCCTGTTTCTACGAACAGCATCTGAAACAGCTTCAATAGCCTCATCCTGGCCAATAACCCGTTTATGCAATTCATCTTCCAATCGTAATAATTTATCTTTTTCACTTTGCAGCATCTTACTAACAGGTATTCCTGTCCATTTTGCAACAACTTCGGCTACATCTTCACTTCCAACTTCTTCGTTTATCATTGCTGAATCTTTTTGGATTGCCGAAAGTTCTTGTTTCAAATTAGCTGCATTCAGTTCAGCTTCTTTAATTTTACCATATCTCAACTCTGCAACACGTCCATAATCTCCATTTCGTTCCGCCTGTTCGGCTTCAAGCTTATATTGTTCAATATTTTCTTTAAATTGCTGTATCTGGTTTGCAATCGATTTTTCATTTTCCCATTTTGCTCTAAGTTTGCTGCGTTCATCTGAAAAGTTTGATATAAGTTTACTTAAATCATCAACCTTTTTCTTATCACCTTCGCGTTTAATAGCTTCCCGTTCAATTTCAAGTTGTTTAATTTTTCTTTCTATTTCATCAATACTTTCAGGAACAGAATTCATTTCGAGCCTTAATTTTGAAGCAGCTTCATCGATTAAATCTATTGCTTTATCAGGTAAAAACCTGTCCGAAATATATCGCTGCGAAAGTTCAACAGCAGCAATAATCGCTTCATCTAAAATACGTACTTTATGATGTGACTCGTAACGATCTTTTAACCCACGAAGAATAGAAATAGCACTAAGAGTATCGGGTTCTGAAACCATTACTTTTTGAAACCTGCGTTCAAGGGCTTTATCATTCTCGAAATATTTCTGGTATTCGTTTAACGTTGTTGCACCAACAGCTCTCAACTCACCACGTGCAAGGGCCGGTTTAAGAATATTTGCAGCATCCATTGCTCCTTCGCCCTTTCCTGCACCAACAAGAGTATGAATCTCATCAATAAAAAGAATTATTTCGCCTTCGGAAGCTATGACTTCTTTAACTACCGATTTCAAACGTTCTTCAAATTCACCTTTATATTTTGCTCCTGCTATTAATGCTCCCATATCCAGCGCAAATACCAGTTTGTTTTTTAAATTCTCCGGTACATCGCCGTTTACTATCCTGTGAGCAATACCTTCGGCAATGGCTGTTTTTCCAACACCCGGCTCTCCAATTAATACAGGGTTATTTTTTGTTCTTCGCGATAATATTTGCAATACCCTCCGGATTTCATCATCACGGCCGATAACAGGATCAAGTTTACCAGCCCTTGCCTGTTCAATAAGATTTATTGCAAAACGATTTAGTGAATTAAAGGTATCTTCGGCTGTTTGGCTATTTACTTTCGATCCTTTACGTAACTCCTGAATGGCCAGTTTAAGTTCCTTTTCGTTTATTCCATTGTCTTTCATGAGCTGGGAAATATTATCACCGGACATTAATATCCCCAACAATACGTGTTCAATAGAAATAAACTGGTCTCCCATTTCTTTAGAAAATGTAAGGGCTTTTTGTAATGATTTATTTGCATTATTTGAAAGATAAGGTTCTCCCCCGGTAACCTTAGGATATGAATCAATAATCTTATCAAGGACTTTTTGAAAATTTAACAGGTTCACATTCAGTTTTTTTAACAAAAAAGTTGAAATATTCTCCCCTTCTATCGTGATTCCTTTCAATAGATGTCCATTTTCAACAGCCTGTTGCTGATTAGCCTGGGCAATATTAAAAGCCTGCTGAATCGCCTCCTGCGATTTTATTGTAAAGTTTTCTGTTTTCATATTTTTAATTTTTAACAAAAGAAAGGTTTCAAAATAATTGCCATTTATAAAAATTGTAGAAAATGAGCCAAAACGTCATTTATACCAATAAAATCAAAGCCAAAATGACATTTCAAATTTCACTTAACTTAAAAAATTCAGATTGAATTGAAATTTTAATACATTTATCAAATAAAGTTGAAAACTAAAAATTTTAATATCGTGGAAAAAATAAATAAACAACCCCTAACATTAATCTATCCTGTACCTGCATTCATGGTAAGTTGTGGTAAAAGTGAAAATGAATTTAATATCATTTCTATTGCCTGGACAGGAACAATTTGTTCAACGCCTCCCATGTGCTACATATCTATTCGAAAAGAAAGATATTCATATCCCATAATTAAACGTAACATGGAGTTTGTAATTAACTACACGACAAAAGAACTTATTTATGCAATGGACTGGTGTGGAAGAAACTCAGGTAGTAATTACAACAAATTTAAAGAAATGAATTTAACACCAGTAAAAGGAACCCTGGTTGATTGCCCCGTTATTCAGGAATCTCCGGTAAATATTGAATGTAAAGTAAAAGATATTATTTCTTTAGGTTCGCACGATATGTTTATTGCCGAGGTTGTTCATATTCAGGCATCAGAGCGGTATATTAATCCTAAATCCGGAACTATACAAATTCAGAATAACGAACTAATTGCTTACTCACAGGGGAATTATCTTGAACTGGGAAAAATAATTGAACAAGCAGGATTCTCGATTACAAATAAACAATAATTCTATTATCTTTGTTTTCCTTTTTTTAATTAATTATTGTACATAAATACATGAGAATTAAGGTCGTTTTTTCAATTATACTTTTATTTTTCCAATTAAATTTAATTTATTCGCAGGTAAAAGTAAAACTCTATCAAACAATCCGTGGTGTAGTTGTGGATAGAGAAACTCAAACAACCATACCGGGTGTAAATATTATCGTTTTAAATACTAACCCGCAGAAAGGTACAGTATCAGACGAGAACGGGGTATTTCGGTTAGAAAATGTTGAGGTCGGGAGACAATCAATCCAGTTTAGCTCTATAGGGTATAAGACACAAACATTTGATAATATTGTTGTTATATCGGCTAAAGAAACTGTATTAAAAATTGAGTTGGAAGAATCTGTAACAACTATAGACGAAGTAGTAGTAAAAGCAAACGGGAGAAAAGATCAGGCAATAAATAAAATGGCTACTATAAGTGCCCGTTCGTTTACAGTGGATGAAACCAGCCGTTATCCGGGAAGTTATGGCGACCCTGCACGTATGGCTGCAAACTATGCAGGAGTAATGTCGGTTAGAGACAACAGAAACGATATTGTAATCCGTGGAAATTCTTCAACAGGTTTATTGTGGCGACTCGATGGTATTGAAATTCCAAACCCGAATCATTTTGCTGCTTCAGGTTCAACAGGGGGGCCAATTACCATATTAAATAATAACCTGCTTACAAACTCCGATTTTTTAACAGGAGCCTTTCCTGCCGAATATGGAAATGCATTAGCCGGAGTTTTCGATTTAAAAATGAGAACCGGGAATAACGAAAAACGTGAATACTGGCTAGAATTAGGTTATAACGGACTCGAGTTTGGTACAGAAGGACCTTTTTCGAAGAATAATAAAGCATCTTATCTTTTCACGTATCGTTACTCTATGGTTGATATTCTCGACTTATTAGGAGCAGAAGTAGAAACAACCAAATACCAGGATTTGACTTTTAAATTAAATTTTCCAACAACAAAAGGAAGATGGACATTCCTGGGTGTTGGAGGTTCAAGTTATATAGAAATGTTCGATTCCAATGATGAACAAAACGAATGGTCGTTTGATAATTGGGGCGAAGATTTAAGCAATGGCTCTAAAATAGGTGCTGTGGCATTAAGTTACCTGCATTTTTTAAGCACCAATACCCGTGTTCAATCATCTCTATCATTACAGGGTTCTGAAGTAACTACAAAAATAGACACATTTACTGTTGACTTTCCTACTCCTTATGTTTGGGCAGGAGAAAAATCATCGGAAGTAAAAGCAAGTCTTACAACTCAGCTTAATGCAAAGCTAAATGCAAGGAATAATCTTAGTGTTGGATTTATTATTGACCGTTATTATATAAGTTTTGCAGATAGCAGTGCATCAAATGGTTCTTATGATATTGACACGGATATCCAGAATCAGTTTGGACTGTATCAGTTATATACTCAACTTAAACATGAATTTACCGATAATAAAGAGTTTTATATTGGTTTACACGGGCAGTTTCTTGATTTAAATAACTCCTATTCCGTTGAACCCCGCATGGGTTTTAACTGGGACATAAACGATAAAAACTCTTTTAAAATTGGTTACGGGCTCCATTCACAAATGCAACTAAGGGCAGTTTATTTTGCACAATCGAGATTATCATCAGGTGAATATCTTACTACAAACAAAAATTTAGATTTCTCAAAAAGTCATCAATTTGTTATCGGCTACGATCACCTGTTTAGTGAAAATCTCCGTTTAAAATTTGAAACCTATTATCAGTATTTATACGATATTCCTGTAAAAGAAACACTCCCCCAATATTCTGTTTTGAATTATGGGGCCGAATATTTTATCGAGCGAATCGACAGCCTTGTTAATAAGGGAACCGGAGAAAACTATGGTGTAGAACTCACTCTTGAACGTTTTTTTAATAATAACTTCTACTTTTTAATTACTACTTCGCTGTATAATTCTACATATACCGGATACGATAAAGTAAAACGCAATACAGCATTCAACGGCAATTTTGCAATAAATGCCCTTGCCGGATACGAATTTCGCATTTATACGAACAACGTTTTATCATTAGGATTAAGAACATCGTGGGCAGGTGGCAGGCCGTATGTTCCTTTTGATGTTGCGGAATCGATGAACCAGGGTAAAGAAGTACTGGATTGGGATAATGCGTACGAAGTAAGGCCAAGTGACTATTTCAGGATTAATCTTCGAATTGGATACAAGCGGAACAAACGCAAATTCAGTATAGAATACGCGATGGATTTACAATACAGAACAAACTATACCAGTGTTTACGAAAGACGTATCGATCCCACGACAGGTAAAATAACTTATAATTATGAAATGGCACTGTACCCGATGGCTTTGTGGAGAATACAGTTTTAATTGTTAGAATTGGCATTTTATTTGTAAATTCAATTTTCATTTTTTTAATACTATTCTATTAAACTAAACCAGTTATGAAAAATTTTATTTTGGTAATTCTTAGCATTTTAACTATTTCACAATACACCTTCTCTCAGAATTATATCGCGGCAGCACTTGACGAAGAGTTTTGGGGATATATTGATGAAACAGGCAACTGGGTTATACGCCCCATGTATAATGCCGCTAAAGATTTTAACTCGGGAACAGGTTTAATCAGAAACCTGGATGCATGGTATTTTGTAAATAAAGAAGGTATAATTATTAATCGTTCTAACACGTATCTGGTAAAAAATGATTTTTCCGAAGGACTCGCTCGTGTTCAGGAAAATGGGAAATGGGGATTTATTAATAATTTGGGAGAAATTGTGATTCAACCTCAATTTATCGAAGCGGGAGATTTTAAGAATGGTGTTGCAGCTGTAAAACTGAATTCAAAATGGGGATATATCGACCAAAATGGAAAATATTTTATAGATCCACAATTCGATCACGCTAAAGATTTTGAAAATGGTGTCGGCATTATTCGCGAAAAGGGAATTTATAAATATGTAAATTCAAACAAAGAAATATTTCCTGCGAATAACGAATATGAAGCATTAAAAGATTTTTCAAATGGATTTGCCCGGATTAGGCAAGGAAAATTCTGGGGCTTTGTAAACCAATCCGGGAAAATAGTTATTCCTGCCCAGTTTATCGATGCAGGTAATTTTGCCGAAGGTTTAGCTCCTGTATGTTCCGGGAAATTCTGGGGATATATAAACACCCGTGGTGAATATAGTATTCAGCCTACTCTTGAAACAGCTAAAGAATTTTCGGATGGAATGGCATTGGTAAAAGAAGGAAAAGAATTTTATTATGTCAATTCATCCGGAGAGCAAGTTGGACGAAACGCCAGTTACATTATTAAACATGATTTTTCTGATGGTTTAGCCAGAATTATTCAAAACGGAAAAGTTGGATATATTGATAAATCAGGAAATATAGTTATTCAACCAACATTTGAAGATGCAGAAGATTTTGCTGGTGATTATGCTGCCGTCCGATTAAATGGTAAATGGGGCTTTATAAATAAAAACGGGGACATTGTAATTGAATGTAAATTCAAAAAAGTAAGAAACCTGATAAAACTTTAAAACACTGAAAATATATTAAAAACCGTCATCTAAGATAAATGACGGTTTTTTTATTACACATCATATTCTTTTTTATCTTCGCAATTAGAAAACTTTTACAACGAAGCATGAAGATTTTACTTATAAATACTCCCCGTTCACCACACAACATGATTCTTGAATCGGCACCCGAAGAAGCCAAACACTTTATTCATAAAAAACTTATTGGCCCGCCATTAGGGTTATTAACAGTTGCAGCAGCAGTTAAAGATCACGATGTTATAGTATTTGATACCAAAGGAGAATATGATTTATATCCTGATACTACACCCCCGCTGAAAGAATTGGTTAATAAATTATTAAAACAACATAATCCTGATGTTGTAGGAACAACAACCATTGCATCCGAATTTTATTATGCCGTTGATATTTTAAAAGAAACAAAAAAATATAACCCTGAAATTCTAACTGTAATCGGGGGTTTACATGCAACAATCTCGACATCCGATATTACTGATTCTTCAATTGATTTGGTTTTACCCGGACAATCCGCACACCTGTTCAGAGAAGTTATACTGGCTAAAGAGAAAGGCCAATCCTTTGAAAATATTGGAGGAATTTTAATAAACCATAACGGGAAATTCATGCCTTCGAAAGCAAAAATTGCATTAAATAATCCTGCTGACGAAGATTTTCTAATGCCCGACAGGGAACATTTAAAACCCTGGATTGATACCTATAAAGTAGGTAAAAGCCCCTATCCTTCAACCTATTTATTTACATCCCTGGGATGCCCTTACAAATGCACTTTTTGTTCAATTTGGTGTCAATTTGAAGGAAAATACTTACAAAGAAACATCGAAAGCATTATCGAAGAACTAAAACTGCTTGATGATTATCCTGTTGTTCGTTTTGCTGATGCGAACACCATTGTAAATACCGGTTTTATTAACACTCTTTTTGACAGAATACAGGAAGAAGGAATAAAAAAAGATTTTATAATGGACATAAGAACAGATACGGCTGTTAAATATCCAAAACTAATTGAAAAACTGGCTAAAGGAGGGTTAAAAGTAGTTATTTGCGGATTTGAATCGTTTCGGGAAGAAGAACTAAGAAAATACAACAAAAGCACTGATGCAAAGCTGATTCACGAATCTATTGACGTTTTTCACCAAAATGACATCATGTTACGTGGAAATTATGTTATTCCAAATGACTATGACGAAACGGATTTCAAGGCTTTATCAGATTATACTTCATCACAGGGTAACATATGCAGGATATACTATTCTTTCCCCAATGCCCGGAACACCTTTTTACAACGAAGTAAAAGATCAGATCATTGATTTTGATCTTTCAAAATATAATTTCTTTAATAGTGTTCTCAAAACAAAACTTCCACTCGAAAAGTTTTATGAGAATGTGGGTAAGTTATGGCTTATTAAAAAAGGAACGGACGTGATATAATTATGAATCTAATACCACATGTTGGTGGTTATAGACTGAGTATCTGCAAATAATTAAATATTTTATTATGAAAAAGTTAGTTTCATTTTTTTTTGGATTATTAATTTTTATTTTACTTCCGATATTGGGTTGGGGAATTACTGATTTTAATGGATTCATTGCTAACCCATATAGAACAGCATTTTTAGGGATGATGATAATACTGTCATTATTAGTAGTTATTATAGTTCCTAATGAAGGTCGAGGATTTGGTAATGGAGACGATAAAAAATTAATAAAACGCCAAAAATTTACAATTCTATTTTTACAGATTTTACCAGTACTTATAAATGTATTTTCTCCGCATTTTGACAGAAATCAGATATATACTTTTAATGAAAGTAATGCTATAAGAATTTTAGGACTAGCTTTAACATTTATTGGTTTCTTTCTAATGAATTGGTCAATTTTGATTCTTGGTAAACAATTTAGTGTTAATGTTACAATACAAGAAAATCATAAATTAATTACAAAAGGCCCTTACAAACTAATAAGGCATCCCAGATATTTAGGTATAATAGTATTTCTAGTTGGAATTCCTTTAATATTTCTGTCAGTAATTCCTTTGTTTGTAGATATAGTTTTAATTTCTATTTTGATATGGCGAATAAAGGATGAAGAAGAATTAATGAATAAGGAGTTTAATGAAGAGTGGATAAATTATAAGAAAAAAACATATTCATTAATACCCTTTATATATTAGAACTACAACCACCACCAACGTATATCAAATAAAGCGGTAGCAGTGGGTTATCAAGCAGTATAGCCTGTGTCAGCGTTTTGTCTCGGTGGATACAGAGCAGCTCCACAATCCGCTTCATTTCATTTACGCAACCATTTTATCCTGAATCCTGATACTAAATAATAATTATTTCATATCAGTTTCTTTTCTCTAAAAATTTATTATCTTAGCTAAACAATCAAAAAACAGGAGGTTTATTATGAAAAGAAGTATTGCAAAAAATGCAATAGCAATTGCAGCACTATTATTTATTACATCTTTTAGTGTTCTTGCTAATAAAACATCGGTTAAAATAATTGCACCTGAGAAAGCTGAAAAAGGCACAGAAATTACAATAAAAATTGAAGTTACTCATATGGGTAATACAAAAGGCCATTATACCGACTGGGTCTGGGTAAAAGTAAACGGAAACGAATACAAAAAATGGGAATACACGCCAAAAAATCTTCCTGGAAATCAAAATTTCACTCTTGAATTTACAGTAAAGGCAGAAGAAAATATGGAAATAATTGCCAAAGGCAATTGTAACCGACATGGTTCAAAGGGAGAAGAAACAATATTAATTAAAGTTGAATAATTAAGCCAATGATTTTAAATATTGATATTATATTATGGCTGGGAATTATTAATTTACTATTAATAACATTCCAGCTATTAAGCGGTTTGCATTTTATTAAAGTAAAATATAAAATTCATAAATCGCTCGGAATACTATTGTTCTTTACAGCTACAATTCATGGAATTTATGCACTAATTTAATTATATTTAAGTATTAACTCTAAAAAAATGATTATGAAACAATTAAAACTCTTGGTTGCAGCATTTTTATTACTAAGTGCTACAAATATCCAGGCTCAGAAAATTAAGATTACACAAGGAGATTTAGGCTTTCTAAAAGGACAAACAGAAGTCTTGGTTGAGTATGATTACAGCCAGTTGGCCGTTGGGAAGTTTGACAAAGAAGAAGATTATATTGCTAAAAAAGTAGCTGAATACAATGAAAAAAAACCTGGAAGCGGAGATGAATGGAAAGTTAAATGGGAAGCTGACAGAGCTGAACGTTATCACCCAAAATTTGAAGAATTACTTAACAGCTATACTTCAAAAGTAAATTGTAGCTTTAACCAAACAAATACAAATGCTCAATATACCTTAATTCTAAAAACAACTTTTACTGAACCAGGTTGGAATATTGGTATTTCAAGAATGGATGCTTCTATTAATGTTGAAATTATTTTTGTTGAAACTGTAAATCATGATAATCAACTAGCCGTAATAACCATGACTGGTGTTCCCGGACGTGGAGCAATGGGTAATGATTATGACACCGGTTTCAGAATTCAGGAAGCGTATGCAAAATGCGGAAAAGAAACAGGTGCTTTTCTCGTTAAAAAAGCATTTAAAGAATAAGAAAGAATATACTTAAAAAGGAAACCCGAACAGGTTTCCTTTTTAAATGGCATGCATTTGGATTACTTTAAAATCGCCGTCAATAAAACGGGCAATCTTTGACAGGTCCTTCCCTGCCCCGCATTCGTAAAACAACGAAACATCATTTTTAATTAATGTTTGCATGGTTTTATACCAGTTAATTTTTTCGGTTAAATTATATACAAGTTCTTTACGAATTTCAGCGGATGTTGATATTAAGCGTTGATCAAATGTAGAAATAATAGGGAATTCAGTATCCTTTATATCTAAAGTATTAACAAAATCAGAAAACCGGTTAGCAAACGTTTTTAAATATTCTGAGTGATAAGGTGTTTTCACATTTAATGCTGTTACTGCAAGAGCACCTTCAATTTTAGCAAAATCAATCATTCTTAATACATCAGCCTTTTTTCCTGCAATTACTAATGAATGTTCACTATTCACATTAATAATTTCTATTTCAAAGTTTTTATTTTTTATAATTCCATTTATGTCATCAATTGTTAATCCTATAATTCCAGCCATTGCATATTCACCTGTACATGAAAGTTCGCTGACAAGCTCAAAAGCTTTATAAATTATCTTTATTCCATCTGTCAAACAAATTGAATTGGCGGCATAAAGGCCCGAGTATATACCCATGCTGTAACCTGCGCCGAAATCAATGTTTACTCTGTTTTTTTTTATTAAATCAAATCCCGCACAACTGAATAAGTACGCAATAACCTGGGCAAGAAGTTCATCATTTCTATATTCTGCTGAATTATATGAGAAAGCAGGTAAGTCAATACCTAATGTTTCTGAAGCCTGTTGAATGTATTTATTAAAATCAATCTTATTTCTCGATAAAGTTTCAATTTCTTTTTGGGTATATTCAGTTATGAATGCAGGAAATAATATTGCAGTTTTGGTTCTCATGATTTCCTATTTAACTAATATTACTTTGCAAATAACATATTGGCCGGTTCTTTCAAAATTTACATCAATTTTTGCAATCTCGTTGGAATTTAAATACAATTTTAATACATCTGAATAAAAAATCTCGAAAGATTGTTCGATGTTAAAAATTATTTCGACATCAAACCAACTGATTTCACTATTATGAATAGCTTTGTAAAATGCTTCTTTAAAACAAAAGCCTTTTAAAAAGGCTTCTTTACCAAAAACCGAGAAATTCTCAATTTCTCTTGAAGTAAAAATATCATAAATCAGATGCGATAATTGCCCTTTTTCAAAATAGTGTTTATCAAACCTGATAATTTCTTCAATATCAATGCCGCATCCAAAAATCATCACATAAAAATAAATAATTACATGTTTATGATATTGTTTTCGTGTTCAATAATAAGCATTTGCATATGAATAAGTTCACCTATTGTTTTAACAGGATTTTTAACTGCAAATTTACCAATTGTTTTAAGTTCGATGTTCAGGTTGTATTTTTTCTTAAATATTTCTATTAATTCAAGAAACATTAACGAATCGCCATCCAAATCGCTGATGATATTTGTTTCATCATGAATATTTTCAATAGCAGTTTCACATTCTTCAGCAAAAAATTCATATACAACTTCTCTGACTTCCGCACGGGTTTTATCTGTAATTTGAGCCATTTTTATGGTATTTTAATTATTCATTCATTAAATTATTTACTTCATCTTTTGTTATTTCGCTCCATTGAGGATTTACAAATTTATCATCTCTAATCTCAAAGTTAACCTTAAAAAAGGATTCGTGATTGAACGATAGTTTTGTTTTTTTATCAGGTGTATGCTCGATATAAATCAATTGCTTATAATCAATTTGATTTTTATCACAAATATCCTTGGCTAATTTCGTATTCCATTCGGTAATTGATGTGCCGGGGTTTTCGTCAAACAAATCGGTTGCAATAACAATCGTATTCTTCAACTTTTTAATAATTTTCAATCCACAAATTGATGGAACATCCCACAGTCCTTTAAATTGATAAACCTGATCTTGATAAACATTTTCCATTATTTAAAATTTCATTAAAATTATGATGTAATATTTCGTTTTACCTGTTTTCCAAAACTAATTCCGGAAAGATCCTGTCTTCGTTTTTTAAATGTACCATCTTCAATTTCCCTGGAAACAACCTTTTTAAGAAGTTTAAACATTTTTTCTTCCTGGGTTTCGTCTTTATAAAATGTATCCCATGCATACTGGTACAATTCCTGTAAGCGTTCAGCAGACATATGTTTTGGATGATAAACAACCTGGCCTGCATTGTAATGATCCCAGTCTTTATCAAAAATTCGATTTTGTTTTACTAAATCTGTGTATGCCTTGGTATGAGGAAATGGAGCAAGAACTGTAAACTCGGCCAAATCGAGATCGATTTCGAGTAAGAAATCAATTAATCGTTTAATATCATCTTCAGTTTGATCATCAAGCCCGAGAAGGATTGTACCTTCAACTCCTATTCCATATTCATGATAACGTTTAACACGTTCTTTAATGTAATCTGATGTATCAAAAACAGCCTGATAAACGTACCATGCACCAGCCTGAGCAGCTAAATCAAGTACTTCGTGTTTATCTTCGATAGTATGGCTGCACCATTTCTTTTTCATGGGAATCATTGCTTTAAATAAGTCCTTCTCCCATTGTGTATCCTGGGCCAGTGAGTTGTCAACAATAAATAAACGGTTATTTTCTATTGTTTCAAGTTCTTCGACTACCCTGTGAATTGGCCTGGGCCTGAAATTTCGGCCACCTAAATAAGATACTGCACAAGGATAACAACTGTATTTACAACCCCGTGAAGCATGGAATAAATCAACCATTTGAACCCCCTTGTGATAATACAAGTCTCTTTTTAAAACACTTCTTCGTGCCGGGCCAACGATTTCAATCGGTGGTAAATCATTCATGTGATTATAAACAGGTTTTAGCTGGTTATTCCTGAAATCAGCAAATACCTGTTCAATATGCCCTTCGGCTTCGCCAAGAAAAACAGAATCAGCATGCAACATGGTTTCTTCGGCATGTAACATGGTTGAAATACCACCAAAAATTACTTTTTTACCACGTTTCCTGTATTCATCAGCAATAGCCCATCCGCGTTTAATTTGTGTTGTAAGTAACATTGAAATACCAACAAAATCAACACTATCGTCATATCGCATTTCTTCCAGATTTTCATCAATAAATTCTACATCAACATAATCAGGAATTGTTGCTGCAAAAACTACCGCACCATGAGGCGGTAAGTTAAATGTTGTTTGTCCCGGAAGTTTGTTCCATTTTGGAAATATCAACTGAAATTTCATATTTTATTGGTATTAATTAATATTCATTTTAAATTAATCAAAACTATACTGATTTTCTATCATCCACGATTTCATTATTTCACATATAGTTTGTTTATCTTCTGCTGGTACTATGTAATCATTTTTCTTATAATCTTTAATTGATAATAAAAATTGCTCAACCTGATTATTAAATTCGTCTGAATAGTTCAATCCTAATTGCTTGTAAATAGATTTAACCGTGTCTATTGGTTTATTCTCAAAGTCTTCAAATTTAATTTCAACAAACCTGTTTTCAGGTAAATTTTTTTTGTCACTATTGATTTTTTGTAACATCCTGTACAATTCTCCTGCCACTTCTTCAGTTGTTGGTTTATGCCATTTCCTGTTCAATGCATTCTGGCTTCCTACAATATCCCACATTCGTTGAGTTGAAGGAACAACATTATAAGGATGCCTGAAAATGTGTATATATCGTGCATTGGAAAATATTTCGTTTAATAAATCTATTCTATATGAGTGGAACGGATTTTTTATAAGTATTGTTTCGGGTTTGTATATTAAAAGCTTTTTATAGAAATGTTTTAATGCATTTTTCCAAGATTCTTTTTTGTTGTTCGCAGGTAAAAACCCGGGTTCAAGTTTTAAAAAATATGTTTTTGATTTAGGAAAAATAAGATATTTTAATGGCGAAAACCCTGATAATCTAAACAAAGCATACTCATCTTCAAGAGGTTCATCAAGTCCAAGTTTTACCTGATCCATAGGCCTTGTTCCCTTAACAAATTTTTGCATTATGGGTTCATACGATTTTCTTGATGATAAGAAACTATCAGGTATAGAAGCCTGAAAAACTGTTGATGTTACAAAGCTTGGGTCCAAGCTCAATAACTGATGTAAAAAAGTGCTCCCGGTTCTCCAATGGCCAATAATAATTACCGGGTTATCAGGAAGTTTCTGATTTTCTATCCGGGTTCCAAAAATCTTTTTTTCTTTTCTGTAAAAAATAGAAGCCCAGAAACCATTTTGAAGTAAAAATAAAAAACGCATGATATACCTAGGGGCAATAGAAATTCCATTTTCCCAAATGAGTTTGAGAAAAGCCGATAACCTCATCCCCGCTATCAGGTACGCACTTTTCATCTTATTGGTTTTTGATTTATCAAGTGTAAATTTTTATGCTGTTTTCGAATTATTAATAAAATCAGCAATTGAATTTACATCTTTAAGCACTTCACGAGCAAGGTTTTGATCATCAATACGAACATTAAACTCACGCTGAACAGCCATTACAAGCTCAATGGCGTCAATAGAATCGAGGCCTAATGTATTTTCACCTCCAAAAAGTGGCAAATTGTCTCCAATATCTTCTGCAGTAATATCAGGTATATTCAGTGTTTTAATGATCAGATTCTTAATATTGGTTCTTAATTCAGCAGCATTATCTCCCATTTCAATAACTATTAATTTAAATGATTTACAACTATTTTGAGTTCTTTATAAAATTGTTCCTCAACATCGGCGCGTTCAAGAATCATGTTACTTAACTCGCCAAGCTTATCTGGCCCAAGATCCCTATTTTTTCCAATTTTAGCAGCAAAGTAAGAAATTTTTCTCCATCCGTCACCTATTTCCATCATCTTTTTTGATAAACCTTCAAGTTCAGGGCTATTAAATATTTGTGCAGCCTGACGAAGAAAAGTAGCATACATAAATCGAAATCCGGCTCCGCCTGTTCCCTGGTCTTCGAGAAAAATATTGATTTTCATTATTTCATGCGATAAATGATCTATATCACGGGTAATCTTAGGCCAGCCTAAAACTTTGCGGCCAAACATTCTCATTCCGCGAATGCCAATAAACGGAGGCTGAACACCAATCATATTGTTAATCGTGTTTTTAATTGCCTTTTTTATTATTGATTTATAATCAATAGATTCAGGTATAGAATCAATATAATATAAAAAACCTTTGGGAGCAAGGTAACCTCCTGCAAATCGTGCTTTATTCAAATTATCCTTATGTAGTTTTGCCAATCGCGGGAAATAGCTGTCACTTACCGTGTAATAGTCGCCTTCCTTACCAATAACAGTAATAAAGTGAATATTTGCATGAACACGTTCCCACTCAGGAATATACTCCATATAATACAAATCGACCTGAACAGCAACAGGAATAACTTTTTCAATTAAAGAATCCAGTTCTTTTTCAGCTTTTTCAGGATTCCTGAATTTCTGAGATTTAAATTTTATTCCTAACCGGCTTGCAACTTTTTTTCTTAATTTACCTGGTTTTGTTCGTAAAATAAACATGGGAAAGTTTAAATTTGGGGTACGGCTCAAATACCCGAAATACAATCCGCTTCCCATTCCAAAAATCATGGGTTCTGTTATTTCCAACCCTTTATGTTGTAATAAGGCGGTTAGAGTTCCTGATTCGCAATGAGCCGCCATATTGTGTTTAAATGTTTCTATAATCATTTCTTACCTGATTCAAATTTGGTTATTACTAAATGTAGATTTTGGGTTTTTGTTTGCAGTACCTTATAAAGGTTCTCATCCGGAATCCCGTTTTTTGTTTCACTATCTCTTCCTTCTACAACAATTACCTGGAAAAGATTTGAAACAGGTACATCAAAAACCTCGGCATATTTAATCAAATCAGAAACTTTAGCTTTGTAAAATCCTTTAACTTTTAAATGCTTTTTCACTTTAAAAACAGAAATTCTGGTTCTTTTTGAAAGTTCAAAAACATTGAAATCGTGAATCACCCTGTAATATTCAACCGGACTAATTAAATTGTCTTTTAATTGTTGAAGCAAGGAAAGCCTCAATTTTTCCATTTTTTCAAAATAATCATCAATATAATTCTTTGATAAATGCGATCCTGTAATCATCGGGCCAAATGTGCCATCATCTTTTTCAACATATAACATCAGTTGATGTGGCTCATAGTCAATGTATGCTTCTTTTTCTTTCATTTATTTTGTATTAAGTAATACATTTCAATACAAAAACCTTGATTTTAAACAAAAAACCCCTGTTTTATTTTGGGTTACTAAATTAATTTAATTTACTAAATCACCAAAATTTTAATTTTTTTGATCCGTATATTTCACGAGTTTATGCTAGATGTATAGGCATTTCAATAAAAATATATTATACAACAACATTTCATTTCCAATTTTGTTTACTTTATCAAAATATGTTTAAAAAAATGATAATATAAACAAGGTGATTGAATTAAATTAAAACAATTTATTAAATTTGCACTATTTATAATATAAGAATAACTGCATATTTAGCTGATATAGAGAATCTTAAACATCAAATTAATTATATAAATCAAAAATGATAATAATTGGAGGAAAAAACCTCACCCTAGACGATTTTCACAAAATCCTTTTTAACGGTGAAAAAATAGACTTAGATTCTTCTGCATTAAAAAAAGTTAAAGAGAATTTTGAATTTTTAAAAGACTTTTCGAAGAATAAAGTAATTTATGGAATAAATACCTGCTTTGGGCCTATGGCTCAGTATAAAATCAGCGATGAAGATCAGGTTCAGTTACAGTACAATCTTATTAGAAGCCATTCATCGGGTTCCGGGAATACGCTTCCGGGTATTTATGTGAAATCATTAATGATTGCTCGATTAAATACACTTATGAAAGCATATTCCGGTATTCACCCGGAGGTTGTAGTATTAATCAAGGAACTTATAAACAGAGATATTTATCCGAAAATATTTGAGCATGGAAGCGTAGGAGCCAGTGGCGATCTTGTTCAGCTTGCTCACTTAGCCCTTATTTTAATTGGCGAAGGAGAAGTTAGTTACAATGGTAAATTCAGGCCTACTCCCGAAGTTTTTAAAGAAAATAACCTAACACCAATTTCAATACATTTGAGAGAAGGACTTGCACTTATAAATGGTACTTCAACCATGACCGGTATAGGTATAATAAATGCAATACATGCAAAAAATCTCTTAAACTGGTCGCTGGTAGCATCGTGTATGATTAACGAGATTGTTGAATCTTATGACGACCATTTTTCAATTGAATTAAACCAGGTAAAACTTCATGTCGGGCAAAATTCTGTTGCAGCAGCAATGCAAAGCATTTTAAAATCAAGTAAACTGGTAAAAAAACGCTCCGACCATCTCTATAATTATTC
>Ga0209212_1000136_pt1 | contig 146362 bp, 117 predicted proteins | sample RifGroC2_FD_183996 | JGI IMG/M metagenome (GOLD analysis project Ga0209212, IMG submission 183996) | Groundwater microbial communities from Rifle, Colorado, USA - Groundwater C2 (SPAdes) (version 2) | ecosystem: Environmental > Aquatic > Deep subsurface > Groundwater | place: Rifle, Colorado...
CCGTCTCTACAAAATGCTCTTTTTCCATATCAACTCTCCTGTATTGATGGTTGCTCCAATTGTATTAAATTTTTCCCCTTCCGTCAATTAACCAACCATTTTGTCACTTGTTTTTCAACACTCTCCTGAAATATTCTTGACTTCCCCCTCCAAATATGTATAATTAGTAAATAATAACTCCGGGAGGAGTAGGCGGCTGGCAGGCTGATAGAGAAGGTGTGGCCGCTGGCTGGAAGCCCCCACAGGAAGCCACCGCTGAATGTCGCCCGGAAAGATTGCCGAAGAAATCAACTTGAAAGTAGAACGGCACGGGTAAGCCCGTTATCGCAGACCCCGGTGTTGGCCGGGATGAGTGCGCCAGAAGTCAGCCCAAGCATTGGATGTGGGGTTTGCCCAAACTGGCGAAGTGAGGTGGTACCACGGAAGATGCGTTCTTTCGTCCTCATGGACGAAAGACGTTTTGTTTTAAGGAGGCAACCTTGAATTTGTTGGCGGTCATCAATGGGGATTATGGTCAGCGCCATGTGGATAACATCCGCAAGCATGCTCCTCCCGGATGGAGACTGGAAGTCTGGCAGGCACCACGCATTCTGCCGCAGGTCATCGATTATCCTGAAGATTATCTGCCCGAAAGCCTGCCCCCGTCAGACCTGGTGCTTGCTTTTGGAGAGCACAAGGGTGTGGCTGAACTGATCCCGGATGTGGCTCACATGTGCGGCGCCAAAGCGGTGATCGCGGGTATAGATAATGAAGCCGTCCTGCCGCGCGGTCTGGCGCGCCAGTTGCGCGGTTGGCTGGAGCGCATGGGCGTGGTCTGTGTGACGCCCAAACCTTTATGCTCGCTCACGGAAACAGAATACAGCGTAACGCGCCGCGAGAAAGTGACCTATTCACAGCCGCTCATTTCAGAATTTGCACGCTACTTTGGCAGGCCGAAATTGAAACTGACCCTGGACCCCGAAACGCGTATCATTACCTCCGCAGAAGTCAGCCGGGATACAGTGTGCGGCTGTGCCCGTTACACTGCCGAGCGACTGGTTGGAATTTCAGCGGACGACGCCGAGCAGGAAGCCGGCATGCTGCACCATCACTATCCCTGTCTGGCTGCCATGGGCATCGATTCGGATTTTGGGGACACGCTGATGCATGTCTCCGGCAATATCCTGCGGGATGAGGTGGCAGAGCAGGTCAAACCCTACCGGCGCATCCAGTATATTGCCCCCGGCCTGCGCAGCGATGATCCACCGGAAGAGAAGAAATAAATCAGCCCGCTCCCTTCGGGTTTCCCCCCATTTTCGTTCACAATAAAAACGAAAGCAGTGAACTTGCAGATGAAAATTGGGGACAAAGGGGGGCTGATATTGAACAGGAATGAAAGATTAAAAGGAGTGAGATCATGACTGAGAACGAACTACCCAAAGCCTATGACTTTAAGTCCACCGAAGCGCGTATCTACGCCATGTGGGAAGCCGGCGGATATTTCAAACCTTCCAATGACCCGAACAAGCCAGGTTTTGATCCGGAGCGCAAGCCGTTCGTTATCTCCATCCCCCCGCCCAACGTGACCGGAGAACTGCACCTGGGGCACGTCATGTTCGTAGCCATGGAAGATCTGATGATCCGCTACCATCGCATGAAGGGCATCCCCAGCTTGTGGGTGCCCGGCAGCGACCATGCCGGTATTGCCACCCAGTTGCAGGTGGAAAAGATGTTGAGAAAGGAAGGCACTTCACGCGAGGCTGTCGGGCGGGATGAATTTGTACGTCGCACCTGGGATTGGAAGCACAAATACGGTGGCATCATCACCAACCAGATCCGCCGCATCGGGGCTTCGTGTGATTGGGAGCGTGAGCGTTTTACCCTGGATGAAGGCCTCTCCAAAGCGGTGCGCGAAGCTTTTGTACGCCTGTACGAAAAAGGACTCATCTACCGTGGCCCGCGCCTGATCAACTGGTCGCCGGGACTCAAGACAGCGGTCTCAGACCTGGAGGTTGAGTACTCCGAAGAAGCTGGCACGCTGTATTATTTCAAGTACATGCTGGCAGATTCCAGCAGCGCCGAGTTCATCCCGGTGGCCACCACCCGCCCGGAAACCATCCTGGGAGATACGGCCGTGGCGGTGCATCCGCAGGATGAGCGCTATCAAAAGTTCGTTGGCAGGCAGGTGTTGGTGCCCATGCTGGGACGCAGCATCCCGGTCATTGCCGACGAGTATGTGACGCGTGAGTTTGGTAGCGGTGCGCTCAAGATCACCCCCGGCCATGATCCGAACGATTACGAGATCGGCATGCGGCATAACTTGCCGGTGCTCTCCATGCTGGATTCGGCTGCCCGGGTGACCGATGTGGGCGGCCCTTATGCCGGTATGGATCGCTTTGACTGCCGCAAAAAAATGTGGGCAGATATGCAGGCAGCCGGTTTGACCATCAAGGAGCAACCCTATATGCTCAACGTGCCGCGCTCGCAGCGCGGCGGTGAGATCGTCGAGCCGATGATCTCCACCCAATGGTTCGTAAAGATCCAGCCGCTGGCCGAGGCTGCCATGAATGCCGTCAAGGATGGCCGCATCCGCATTCTGCCGGAACGCTTCGAAAAGGTTTATTTCAACTGGCTGGAAAACATTAAGGATTGGTGCATCTCACGCCAGTTGTGGTGGGGACACCGCATACCGGTCTGGTACTGTGGCGAGTGCGGCCAGCAGACCTGCACGCGCCAGGACCCAACTGCTTGTGCCCACTGCGGGTCAACCCGGCTCGAGCAGGATGAAGATGTGTTGGATACCTGGTTCTCTTCCGGGTTGTGGCCATTCTCCACGCTGGGTTGGCCGGATGAGACGCCCGATTACAAGTATTTCTACCCCACCACCATGCTGGAAACCGGTTACGACATCCTGTTCTTCTGGGTGGCGCGCATGATCATGGATGGTTTGGAGTTCACCGGCCAGGTGCCGTTTGAGACGGTCTACCTGCATGGACTGATCCGTGATGATGGCGGGCGCAAGATGAGCAAAAGCTACGGCAATGTCATCGATCCGCTGCCTGTCATGGATGACCTGGGCACAGACGCCCTGCGCTTCACCCTGCTGGTGGGTTCCACGCCCGGCAACGATACCAGCCTGAGCCTCAAGAAGGTCGAATCCAACCGCAATTTTGCCAATAAGATCTGGAATGCGGGCAGGTTCGTGCTGTCTGCCATCCCAAAAAACATCGGGACCTTTGCTTCCCTGCCGGAAGACAGCAGTCCGCAAACAAACCAGGAATGGACCCTGGCGGATTCGTGGATCTGGGCGCGCCTGCAAAACCTGGTGCGCGAGGTGGAGCGCCTGTTCCAGTCCCACCAGTATGGGGAGGCCGGGCGGCAGATCTACGAATTCTTCTGGAGCGAATTTGCGGATTGGTATGTGGAAGCTGCCAAGCTGCAGCTTGCACAAGGAGGTCACATCGCTTTCCAAACCGCTGAGACCCTGGCACGCGTACTCGACATCTGCCTGCGCCTGCTGCACCCATTTACACCCTTTGTGACCGAAGAGTTGTGGGGTCATCTGCGCCGGGCGCTTTTGGCATCCCCGCTCAAGGCAGTCTGCGCAGACTGGTCTGAGGTGCTTATCATTGCTGCCTGGCCGCAACCCCGCCCCGAGCAGGATTGGGAAGCCGGCAAGCTGGCTGATTTCAACCTGATCCAGGAGCTGGTGCGCTCCATCCGCAACCTGCGTGCAGAGAACAACGTCAAATCCAACCGGCGTATTCCCGCCATCCTGGTGGGTGCAGACCTCACCGACTTACTGCGTGATCAGGCGGGTTTGATCGCCTCCCTGGCTCACCTGGATACTGCCAGCCTCAGCATCTACCCAAACCTGGCTGCCAAACCGGAAGATAGTATTGTGGGTGTGATCGGATCCGTGGAAGTGTACCTGCCCCTGGCCGGATTGGTGGACCTGACCGAGGAAAGGGCACGCCTGGAGAAAGAGCTGTCCCAGACCCTGTCCCAGATAGAACGCCTGGAAGCCCTGTTGGGAAGCGATTTTGCCAGCAAGGCGCCTGAGGCCGTGGTGGCAAAAGAGCGAGAAAAGCTGTCTGGATTGAAGCAGACTGCCCAGAAGATCCGCTCCCAATTGGGATAGAACAGGGATTGTTACTGGGTATTATTGCAATAAAACGATAGGTTTCAATCGAGCATGTCAGGTTTTCTGATAACGGCCACTCATCCACACTGGGAAAAGTCCTTGGTTGTATAATGAAATAAATTAAACATATCTTCTCCCTATCTATCGAGAAGATACAATAAGGGTAACTTTTGACTGCCAGTGAATGATAAAGACCGGAATGTAAGAAACATGAGGTTGGCATGGACTATAAACTGGAAGAACTGATCGATATTTCGCTTTTTCAAAAATTTCAAGACAGACTGAACGAAATCTATCCATTCCCATCCGCCATCATTGACAATGATGGAAAAATCCTGACCGCCACTGCCTGGAACCCCATCTGTACCCAATTCCACCGCATAAACCCACAGTCTAAAAAAGAATGTATTATCAGTGACCAGTACATTCTTGAACATATTGACGAAGCCAACCCGGCTGTCAGCTACCGCTGCCCACATGGCATGGTGGATAATGCCATCCCGATCATCATTGCAGGCAAACACCTGGCAAATTTCTTCACCGGCCAGTTCTTCCTGCAGCCCCCCGACTTGGATTTTTTCAAACAACAGGCTGCCAAATACGGTTTTGATGAAGCCAGCTACCTGGATGCGGTCCGGAACACACCGGTGTGGAGCGAGGCACAACTTAACAAGTATCTTGGATTTATTCAACACTTTGTTAATTCTCTGGCCGAGATGGGCTTGACCCGCCTGGAGGACATAGAGAACAAAAATATCATTGAAGCCAGCGAAGCGCGCTACCGTGACCTGTTCGAGACCGCACCTGTCTTGTATGTGATCGCACATGAACTGCAAGGAGTCCCGGTTATTTTAGACTGCAATCAGGTCTTTCTGGATGCCCTGGGCTATAAGCGCACAGAAGTTCTGGGCAAGGAACTCATGGAATTTTACGCACCAGATTCGAGGGCCGAATTCCTGGAAAAAGGAGGCTACCAGATGGTGATATCTGGTAATTTAGTGACCAAAGATTGTTGGTTGGTGTGCAAAAATGGAAAGAAGTTGGGCTGCATGGTGTGGGCGCGGCCAGAAATGGGTCCCGGTGGGCAGGTCGTTGGTATACGCGCTGCATATATGGATATCACCAACCGCAAAGAAACCGAGCAAGCCTTGCAGGCCAGCGAGTTGCGCTATACCACCACATTGGATGCCTTGAGCGATGCTGTTCATGTAGTGGATCAGGACCTGACAATCCAATTGAATAATGTGACCGCCAGCAAGTGGGTGCAGGAACTGGGTTACAGCGGTATCGTGGCCGGAAAGAACCTGTTTAAAGCTTTTCCATTTCTGTCCGAGAGCGTTCGCGATGAGTATCAGCAGGTCTTCCACACAGGTAAAATGCTTGTCGCCGAAGAGACCGCTCACGTTGGCGGCTCGGATATGTACACAGAGACCCGCAAAATTCCGATATTTGAAAATGGCATAGTTGAAAAGATCGTTACGGTCGTGAGAGATATCAGCGACCGTAAACAGGCAGAACAGGCTTTGCGTTCCCGGGAGGAGCAATTAGCCTCCATTTATGAGACGGTAGGGGATGTCATCTTTCTCCTGGAGGTTGAAGGAAAGGCGCAATACAGATTTGTCTCAGTAAATTCCGCCTTTTGCAGAGTCACGGGTCTTCCCAGGGAAGCTGTGATCGGCAAACGAGTGGACGAAGTAATCCCCGAGCCTTCTCTCAAGATGGTGCTTGGCAAGTACCGGCGGGCCATTAAAACAAAATCGATCGTACGCTGGGAGGAGATTTCGGATTACCCCAGCGGACAGTTGACCGGCGATGCCAGCATATCCCCGGTTTTCAATGCGCAAGGACATTGCACTCACCTGGTTGGTTCGGTACATGATATCACCGAGCGCAAGCGGGCAGAAGAAGCGTTAAAAAACGAGCGAAATTTTGCCTTGCTAGTAATGAACTCGATGGGACAAGGGTTGACAGTCACGGATGAGCAGGGTTGTTTCGAATATGTCAACCCTGCTTATGCGAAGATGGTTGGTTACGATCCCAAAGATCTGCTGGGTAAAGCTCCCTGGGAGTTTACCGCGTTAGAAGATCAAGATATTCTAACGGAGGCAGGCATCAAAAGGCATCGGGGTCAAACGACCACGTATGAGACTCATCTGAACCATATTGATGGGCATAAAGTTCCCGTTACCATCACAGGTGTGCCGCGCCATTATGCTGGAGAGGTAAGAGGTACTATTGCCGTCATAACAGATCTAAGTGAGCGCAAGCAAGCTGAAGAAGAAAAAAATAAACTGCTTCACATTCTTGAAGCAAGCCTGAATGAAATCTATGTATTTGATCCAGCTACCCTAATATTCAGTTATGCAAATGAAGCCTCGCTTCATAACACCGGTTACACGTTTGAAGAGTTCAAGGAACTAACACCGCTCGATATTAAACATGAGTTTACAGAAAATGCTTACAGAGAAATGGTCGCTCCACTACTGGCAGCTGAGAAAGAAATCCTTGTTTTCCAAACAAATCATTATCGTAAAGATGGCTCTTTTTATCCGGTAGAAGTCAACCTGCAAGTAGTCCAAACAAAAACAGAAAGGATCTTTCTTGCTGTTATTTACGACATCACTGAGCGCAAACGGGCAGAAGAGACCTTGCGTGTGAGCGAGGAAAAATTTCGTAACCTCTTCAACAATACTGAAGTAGGCATGTTCAGAACGCGGCTGGATGGTTCAGAGATCCTGGATGTGAATGATAGGTATCTCAAGATCCTCGGTCGGACGCGGGAAGAAATGTTGGGCTCCGTTTCCGAGCTCTATTGGGCTGATCCACTGGAGAGGAAGGAGATGGTACGCCGACTCGAAGCCGAAGGCCACGTGGTTGACTTCGAGTGTGGAATGTTGAACAAGCAAGGTGAAGTGAGGCGATGTCTGGCATCATCGCGGCTTTACCGGGAGGTTGGGATCCTGGAAGGGTCCATCTTGGATATCACCGAGCGCAAGCGGGCAGAGGATGTGGTGCGGGAGAGCGAAGAGAAATACCGAACACTTGTTGAACTTTCACCAGATGTGGTGCTTATTCATGTGGATGGAATTATTCAATTCGCAAATGCAGCCTCGGTCAAGCTGTTTGAAGCGGATGGCAAGGACGATTTGATTGGAAAAAAAATGATTGAGCTGCTTCATCCGGATTATCAGAAAATTGTCAGGCAAAGAATAAGCCAATTAACAGATGAAAACGCAGAAGTACCTATGTTGGAAGAGAAGTACGTTACGCTAAAAGGGAACACCTTTAATGCCGAAGTATCCGCTGTCCCAATAACCATATCGGGGAAAAAGGGTGTACAAGTAGTTGCGAGGGACATCAGCGAGCGCAAGAAGGCCGAAGCAGAAGTGCGCCGGCGGGTTGAAGAGCTGGATAGCCTGCAAAAGACGGTTCTGGACATCACGGCTGCCCAAAACTTGCCCGGATTACTCGAATCCATTGTGGAGCGGGCTTGCCAGATGCTGGGCGCACCCGGAGGCGGAATGTACCTGAGCGACCCCGGCGAACAGGAAGTTCACTGCGTGGTCAGCTACCATACCCCCAATAATTATGTGGGCGTTGTGCTCAAGTATGGTGATGGTTTGGCCGGGAAGGTGGCCCAGACCGGGCAACCAATAAACATCCCTGATTATCAATCCTGGTCGGGAAGGGCGCTGCAATTTGAACAGGATAAACCATTCAGTGCTGTGCTGGGTGTGCCCCTGCTGTGGGGCGGCCAAGTCAAAGGTGTGCTCGATCTGTTACATTTTGAAATCGGCAAAAGCTTTTCCAAGTCTGACGTGGAATTGGTAAACCTGTTTGCCGGGCATGCCGCCATCGCCATTGAGAATGCACGCCTGCTGGAAGCCAGCCTGGCGGGGGAGGCAGAGGTGCGGACATTGTCCACCCGCCTGGCGGAGGCTGAGGAGAACGAGCGCCGCCGCATTGCGCGCGAGCTGCATGACCAGGTCGGCCAGAGCCTGAGCGCCCTGAGCATAAACCTGAATATCATGCTAACCCAGATACCCGAATATCTGCCTGGCTTCAAGCGGCGCCTGGAAGATTCGCTCATGTTGATTGATCAGACCACCGACCATATTCGCAGCCTGATGTCAGAGTTGCGCCCGTCTGTGCTGGATGATTATGGTCTGAAAGCTGCCCTGGATTGGGCGGCCGGGTCGGTTGCCAGCCGCACCAACCTTAAACTGCTGGTGGAAGGTGAGTGCAACCGGTTTTCTTCACGGGTTGAGATCGCACTCTTCCGCATCGCCCAGGAAGCCCTGGTCAACATTTCCCGCCATGCCCGGGCGCGTACAGTAAAAATCCTGCTCACACAGACCGGGCCGGATTTCAGCATGTCCATCAAGGATGACGGGGTGGGTTTTGACCCGACTGCAACCCCGGCTAACGGGAAATCCGGCTGGGGGCTGCGTCTGATGCGCGAGCGCGCCGAATCCATTGGCGGCAGCCTGCAGGTGGAATCTGCCCCCGGGCAGGGTACCACCATAACCGTGAAAACACATGATCAGAATTCTCCTGGCAGATGACCACACTGTTCTATGTGATGGACTGCGCATCCTGATCGAATCTCAAAAAGATATGTGCGTGGTCGGCATTGCTGTGGATGGACGCCAGGCCGTCAGCATGATAAAAGAACATTGCCCCAGCCTGGTGCTCATGGATGTGAGCATGCCCGGTCTTAACGGGATTGAAGCTGCCCGGCAGATACATGACCTTTGCCCGGAAACTCACGTCCTGATGCTCTCCATGCACGCAGATATGGAATATGTCCACCGGGCTCTACAGGCGGGAGCGCAGGGTTACATTCTGAAAGAATCAGCCGGCGCCGAAGTACTGCAAGCCATCCGCACAGGGATGGCCGGGAAACCCTACTTCAGCCCCAAGATCACAGAAAAGATGCTGGCCAGCCTCTCCCAGGACAGGAGAGGCCCGCTGGAGAGTTTGAGTGACCGGGAACGCGAAGTCCTGCAATTAGCCACCGAGGGCCGCACCAGCCTGGAGATCGCAGCCCTGCTCAACCTTTCTCCCAAGACAGTGGAAACCTACCGCAGCCGCATTATGACCAAACTGGACCTGGACAGCCTGCCAGCCCTGGTCAAATTTGCCATCCAGCACGGCTTGACCGGGCTGGATGATTGAGCAGCACTGGCAGGTAACCACCTTCCCTACGGTCGGGGTGCTGCGCAGAAACCCGCCCAACGATACCTGTAGGGATTCCATTCCCGCCGGAATGCGAGGCTCACCTGGCACCGGCAGGTAAGAAACCTGCCCTACAACTTTGTGGCTTGGCGCCTTGTGGAGAGGTTATTGTTTTCAGAATTGTCATACTTTCCTGACAGACTCAAAACCCAAACAATTGTATAGTTGACCTATCTATCTCACCCCAGACATGAGTTCTGAAGGTATCTTAATTTAACCATGTTTCCAATTGATAATTCAACCCAACCAATATCCTCAGACCACCTCCTTCCCATCATTCTGATCGTGGAAGACAGCCAGCCGATGCGTGCCGCCCTGTGTGACCTGATCGGGCTGTCTTACCCATCCAGCTGCATCCTGCAGGCAGACAGCGCTGAACAAGCGCTCGAACTGGTTTCCTCACAGGCTCCCGACCTGGTGCTGATGGATATTTCCCTGCCGGGCATGGATGGACTGACCTGCCTGGCTGAGATCAGGCACATCTTCCCGCAAACCCGCAGCGTGGTCATCTCCTATCATGAAGAACAGCCTTACCAGCTCAAAGCCCAGAAAGCCGGCGCCAGTGCTTATATTACCAAACGCAGGCTATATCTCGACCTGATGCCAGTCATCTACTCTTTTTTGAAACCTGACCAGGTGAAAAGTAAATAATCAATAGGTATAACTATGAAGAATACCACAACCCATCTCCTGCTAATTGAAGACAACCCTGGCGATGCACGCCTGATGAGCGAATACCTGCTGGATGATGAAATAACCCATTATGAGATCCAACAGTTCGGACGACTTGCAGACGGCCTGAAACACCTGGCAGAGCAGACCCCGGATATCATCCTGGTTGACTTGGACCTGCCCGACAGCCAGGGGATGGGCACATTTAAGAACCTTCATACCGCTGCACCGCAAGTGCCCATTGTAATTCTGACCGGTCTGAAAGACATGCAAAAAGCCGCCCTGGCGGTGCAGGCCGGTGCCCAGGATTATCTCACCAAGGATGAAGTTACCAGCAGTCTGCTGCGACGTTCGCTGCGCTATGCCATCGAACGAAAGCAGGCGTTGGAAACCTTGCGCCAGAACGAGGAACGCTTCCGGCTGATGTTTGAGAACGCGCCCGTGGGTTATCAATCGTTGGATGCGAAAGGCTGTTTCCTGGAAGTGAACGACTCCTGGCTGAATATGCTTGGTTATACCCGTGACGAAGTTATTGGCCGCTGGTTTGGAGATTTTTTGCACCCCGACCAGGTGGAGCTCTTTCAGGAACGCTTCCCGATCAACACACAGAGCAAGAATACCATCCGGGATGTGGAATTTACTTTGCGCTGCAAAGACGGTTCTTTTCTGGAATCCAGTTTTACAACGCGCATTGGACGGGATGTGGCAGGAGGGTTTATTCGTACCCATAGTGCTTTCCAGGATATCACTGCCCATAAAGAGTCCGAAAAAGCCATCCTATTAATGGCGGAAACACAAAGACAGATTTCCGGACTTAAAAGCATCAAAGAAGTCTATGAGCTGGTGGGCAGCCGTATACAAGCGTTGATCGGGGATGGATATGTGGGTATCAGCCATTTGGATGAGCCCAGCCAGGCTATGCAAGTGGTCGGGCTGTATGGGTTTGGAAGCTTATATGACAGCCTGGTTAAAAAATTCAAGTTCGATCCCAACCAAACGACTTTCCCGATCAAGGACATTCCCGCCGAGGATCTGGATCAGTTCCGAAGCAGCAGATTGGAAAAGTTTGAAGACGGGATATACCGCCTTGCGCTTAAAAAAATTCCAAAGCGTATCTGCGGGATCGTGGAAAAGGAATTAAAACTGAGCGGAGTTTATACCATGGGCTTTGTCTGGGAGGGTATTCACCATGGAGGCCTCTCTATCCTGGCAAAAAGTGACCTGGCGCCATTCAAGGAGCTGATCGAAGCCACCGTCAACCAGGCCACGCTGGCCATCCAACGTATCCTCTTTGAAGAGGATTTGCGTGCCAGTGAGGCCCAGTACCGCACCCTGGTGAATGAAGTCAATGATGGTTTTTACATCAGTAACCTTTTCGGACAACTCACGTTCGCCAATCGCGCTTTGGCTGGAATACTCGGCTTTGAACAACCACAAGATCTCATGGGTCGAAACTTTCTGGAATTTGTGCTTCCTGCGAAAAGCAGTGATCTGGAACAGCAGTACCAGGCCGCAATGTCGACAGGAGGACCCTCCCAGGTGATCTCCACTGAAGTTGTCCGGCAGGATGGCACCCGTAGGTTCATTGAGATCAAACCACAGGTTATCATCGAGGCTGGAAAGGTCGTGGGGTATCGGGGCACGGTTAGCGACATCACTGAGCGCCGGCAGGACGACGAGGCGCTGCAGGAGAGCGAGCTCCGCTATCGCGAGCGAGCCAACGAGTTACAAACGATCATGGACACCTTGCCGGTGGCCTTGTGGATTGCCCACGATCCAAAGTGCCAAGTCATTACCGGTAACCGGGCTGCGTACGAGCTACACCGCATACCGGTGGGTTACAACGCGTCTCTTACATCTCCGGAAAGTCCGCAGCTCCCCCACGTCAAGATATACCACAACGGCGTGGAGTTGTCACCGAACGATCTTCCTATCCAAATCAGCGCAGCGAACGGGACTGAAATCCGTGACTTTGAAGAAAAGATCGTATTTAACGACGGCACAATTGTTTACGAACTCGGCAACATCTCGCCACTCTTCGATGAAACGGGCCAGCCGCGTGGCGCGGTCGGCGCGTTTATCAACATCACCGCCCTTAAACAATCCGAGCATGAATTGCAAGAATCCCACTCCCTGTTGGAGGCCACGCTCGAATCCACTGCTGACGGTATCCTGGTGGTGGATCTGCACGGCCGCATCAGCCTGACCAACAGTAAATTTGCCGAACTGTGGGGCATTCCCCAGGCTGTGCTGGACACGCATGATGATAGTGCTGCCCTGAATTATGTGCTCGAGAAATTGAAAGAGCCTCAGGTTTTTATTGGGAAAGTGAAGGAGTTGTATGCCGCACCCGCGGCAGAATCCTTTGACGAGCTTGAATTTAAGGATGGGCGTATTTTTGAACGAGTTTCCCGGCCGCAGTACCAGGGCGAAGCCATTGTCGGACGGGTATGGAGCTTTCGTGATGTGACCGAACGAAAGCGGGCGGAGGAGGCGCTAGGTGCAAGCGAAGAACGTTTCAAACAGGTTGCTGAAAATGCAGGCGAGTGGATTTGGGAAGTTGATTTGCAAGGCTTATATACCTATTCAAGCCCTCTTGTTGAGAAGAAACTAGGCTATTCTCTGGAAGAAATTGTGGGGAAAAAACATTTCTATGATTTCTTTGCGCCCGATGTTCGCACCTCTTTGAAGGAAGCGGCTTTTGCGGCTTTGGGCAGAAAAGAATCTTTTAAAGGCTTTGTCAATCCAAATATACACAAGGACGGGCATATAGTCATCCTGGAAACGAATGGTACGCCGGTCTTTGACTCATCTGGCAATCTTATGGGTTATCGGGGTGCGGATATAGACATAACTGAACGCATACAGACAGAAAAACATATTCTTGAATCAGAGTTCAAATATCGTTCACTCTTCGATAACGTGCTGGATGGCGTTTACCGGACAACGCTTGATGGCCAGATTTTGGCAGCCAACCAGGCAATGGTAAATATGTTGGGCTATACCTCCGAAGCTGATTTAATGAAAGAGAGCTCTCGTCAAATCTATGCAAATAAACAGGGTCGGAAATTATTCCTTGACGAGATGGATAAATACGGGGTGGTACAAAACCTGGAAATCCAAATGAGGAACAAACAGGGTAGAACCCTGGTTGTCCTGGAGAATTCCCGGTCTGTCCGCTCTGAAAATGGAGAGGTACTCTATTTTGAAGGCACGCTGACGGATATCACCCAACGCAAACAGGGTGAAATCGAGCGCCAGGTATTACTGGAGGTTATGCAAGGGCTGGCAGTCACAGATGACTTGAAAGAATATCTTAAGCTTGTCCATCAAGTGATTTCGAAAATGATGTACGCTGAGAATTTCTTCATCATGCTCAAGAACAAGGATACGGGTTTGTTTGAAGCAGTCTACTTTATGGATAAGTATGATCTGCCGCCGTCCCCGGCTGTGCTGGACAAGAGCCTTAGCGCGTATGTCTTCCGCAGCGGACAACCACTCTTGTCCAATCAAGACTCCTTCGACAAACTGATTTTACAGGGCAAAGTGGAACTTGTGGGTTCCAACTCACCCTCCTGGCTGGGTGTACCGTTGATCGCTTTCAATGAAACCATCGGTGTGATGGTGGTTCAAGATTATGAGACTGAAGACCGTTATTCGGAACACGATTTGGGAATCTTGAATTCGATTGCCGGGCAGGTGGCATTGGCGGTCAAACGTAAAGCAGCCGAATCAGAACTGGCAGTTTTGTATAAAGCCGAACAGCGCCGTTCCCACCGCCTGTTTGAACTGCAGAGTTTAAGTGCCGAGTTGACCGGCTTGCACACCGAACGGGAGTTGCTGGATACTCTGGTGCGTCGGGCGGCTTCGATTTCCAACAGCCCGGTGGCCACCGTAATGTTCCTGGATGAAGCAACCAATGAGATCATCCTGGTGGCACAGACCGGGTTGCCCGCCAATACCCCCACGGATTTGAAGATCCCTCTGGAGTTCCTGCCGGAAGCAGCACAGGCCTTCCAAAGTGGAGATTCGATCATTGTTTCAGACATAGATCGTGATATGCCTGCTCTGCGCAAAGTGCTGGTGCACCCGGGTATTCAGGCTTTCTTTGCCTTTCCCTTGACTTTGGATGGACGCGTGGCGGGAGTGATCACCCTCAGCAGTTTAAAGCCTCGTCACCCATCTGAAGCCGAGATCAATGCCTACCAGTTGCTGGCGCGCCTGGCGTCGGCTGCCTTGGATAATGTGCACCTGTTTGAGGGCATTAATCGCAGCCTGACACGCATGGGTTCACTACGCCGGGTGGATATGGCCATCTCAGCCAGTTTTGACCTGATCCTCACACTAAACATCCTTCTGGAGCAGGTTACCACTCATTTGGAGGTTGATGCCGCGGATATCCTGGTATTTGACCAGGCTGATTCCAGTCTTAAATACACCTGCGGGCGCGGTTTTCGCAGCCAGGCGCTCAAATTTACCAATTTGAGAGTGGGTGAAGGTTATGCCGGTCGGGCTGCCCTGGAACGTCGCACAATCCATGTCCCCGATCTTCAAAAAGATCCAAGTGGGTTGGAAAAGTCCACTTCTCTGGCCAGTGAGGGGTTTGTCTCCTATTGGGGGGTGCCGTTGATGGCCAAGGGGCACATCCAGGGTGTGTTGGAGGTGTTCAACCGCCAGCCAATCCCGGTTGACCAGGAATGGCTTGATTTCCTGGAGACCCTGGCGGGTCAGGCTGCCATCGCCATTGATAACGTTCTGCTCTTCAACCACCTGGAGCGCTCCAATGCCGACCTGTCCATGGCGTATGACAGCACGCTGGCAGGTTGGGCAACTGCTCTTGAATTGCGCGATAACGAAACCGAGGGTCATACCCGCCGGGTGGCGGCAATTACCATGCAATTGGCTGCCAGGATGGGGGTGCGCGACCAGGAGATCATGTATTTGCGTTGGGGATCCCTGCTGCACGATATCGGCAAAATGGGCGTCCCGGATAGTATTCTATTAAAACCCGGCTCGTTAAGTGAAGATGAATGGGCGGTCATGCGCAAGCACCCTGTGCTTGCTTACGAAATGCTGGCACCGATTGGATATCTGCGCAATGCACTGGATATTCCCTACTGTCACCATGAAAAATGGGATGGCAGTGGTTACCCACGCGGCCTGAAAGGTGAGCAGATCCCCTTATCAGCACGCATCTTTGCCATAGTGGATGTTTGGGATGCACTCACCTCTGACCGGCCTTATCGCGAGGCCTGGACAGCCGAAAAAGCCCTGAAATACATTCAAGAGCAGGAAGGTTCACATTTCGACCCACAGGTTGTGAAGACCTTTCTGGCCATGATTGGTCCGGATTATTTGCTGCCGGGAGGATGACAGGAAACGACAGACCTGTACAACCTCTCAAAGGTTCGCGTTATAAGATCCGGAATCTTGAGAAAAACCTTCACCCTTACCCCTTAAAGAAACCTTCTCCGGCCTCCTTCGGAGTCCTGCGGGGGGATGCTGTGCGACCGGCGGGTATCTTCGGCGGGACGATATTCTTGCGTCAGAGAATGACAAAAACTGGAAAATGGACGACGTTTGTCAGTTGACGTTATCTGGCGCATAAGATATTTTAAACAAGCATACGCGATAAAGTCTGCTGAGTTTCTGCGTGGATGGATGCATTGTCCAGCACCAAGCCTGTGGACTGAATCGTAAATATTATCAACAGGAGCTATAAAAATGGCAATGAAAATCACCGATGAGTGCATTTCCTGTGGCGCATGCCTGCCGGAATGCCCGACCGAATCCATCACCGAAGGCGACACCATCTATATCATTGATGCCGCCACTTGTGTTGAATGTGTCGGTCACCACGATTCACCCCAGTGCGTCTCCGTCTGCCCGGTGGAGTGCATCGAAAAAGCATAATTGGCAGTATAATAGAATCAAATATAGTATCTTCTCAATAAGTAGGGGATACCCCCCGGTTTATTGAGATCATGGTAATCAAATATGTAATAGCCTTCGGGGCAGGGTGAAATTCCCGATCGGTGGTTAAAGCCCACGAGTATGCCCGTTATCAACGAGCATACAGGATGCGATGAAATTCCGCAGCCGACGGTTACAGTCCGGATGAAAGAAGGTTGAGGCTGGCTTGTTGTCAGCCTGGCTTGTCGTATGGCTGCCAGGTTTTCAACAGGCTGTGCTTGTACGCCCCGCAGGAATATTGTGCGGGGCGTAGGGTTTTAAACCATCCAGCGCCCAAATTCTCCTGGTTGCATCTTTATCGCAGCCGACAGATGACAGGTTGAGAAATATGCAATTGCCCAAAACCCAAAAATCCACCCCGGCACCCCCCCACTATCCATGGACAGCACTGGCCTCACTGGCGACCGGATTGGCTGCCTGGTGGCTGGTCAGCCGTTTTTCGGGTTTGCCGGCCTTTATCCTGCCTTCTCCGGGAATGGTGTTGAATAGATTTATCCTTGCACTACAGGATGGCAGCCTCCTGGTGCACACCGTGGTGACCCTGGAAGAGATCAGCCTGGGATTGCTGGCAGGCACGTTGTCTGCCACTGCACTGGGTTACCTGCTGGCCAAGTCGCGCCTGTTTGAGCGATTGCTGTCTCCCTATCTGGTGGCCATGCAGGCCATTCCAATCGTGGCCATTGCCCCTCTGATGGTGATCTGGTTTGGCCCGGGCATGTTCTCCAAGGTGTTGATCTGTGCCCTGATCGTCTTCTTCCCGGTGCTGGTCAATACGGTGGTGGGAGTGCGCGCAGTTCCCCGCTCTTTGCACGCCCTGATGGGCTCGCTGCGCGCCACGCGATGGCAAACCTTGCGCCTGTTGGAGCTGCCAGCTTCCCTGCCCATTTTGCTGGGGGGCTTGCGCATCGGAGCCACTTTGTCGGTGATCGGTGCGGTGGTGGGTGAGCTGGTCGGAGCGAACCGGGGGCTGGGTTTTCTCATCAACGTCGGGCGCGGTCAGTATGATACCGCCCTGGTTTTTGTAGCCGTTTTCACCCTGGTTGCCCTGGCGCTGGCTCTCTACAGCCTGGTGTCTTTTTTTGAACATCGCTTGCTGGCCTGGCAGGAGTGGCGTGAATGATTCTTTATTGGAGTTGTAAAGGAGTTGTAAAATGAAAATAACAAAGTTCTGCGAAAATAACAGATCAACATTTCCATCATATGCGAGAAACATGACAACAAAAAATTCAAATCTATATGCAAGAAGCAGTAAAACCCTGTTAATTTTTGTGGTGATTAGCATACTGGCGGCGGCCTGCGGTGGTACACCCACCGCCACACCAGAAACCAGCTTGGTGAATATCCGCCTGCCAATGGGATATATTCCCAACATTCAGTTTGCCCCGTTGTACGCGGCCCTGGACAAGGGCTATTACCGTCAGGCCGGGTTGAATGTGACGCTGGATTATGCCCAGGAGACCGATGGATTGGCTCTGGTGGGAGCCGGCGATATCCAGTTTGCGATTGTCTCGGGGGAGCAGGTACCCCTGGCGCGTGCCCAGGGTTTGCCGGTGGTATATGTCATGGCCTGGTACCAGCAATATCCGGTTTCGGTCGTTTCAATGGTCGCGGATGGCATCCAGACACCGCAAGACCTGGCTGGCAAGAAGATCGGTTTACCGGGCCTGTATGGAGCCAATTATGTTGGCTTGAATGCCTTATTGTTTGCCGCCGGGTTAAAGGAGAGCGATGTGTCCCTGGATTCCATCGGATATACCCAGGTTGAATCGTTGGCGGCTGGTCGGGACCTGGCCGTCTCGGTTTACACAGCCAACGAGCCGGTTCAACTGCGCGCCCAGGGCTACGAAGTGAATGAAATGCGCGTGGCTGATTACGTGCAGTTGGCCTCCAATGGGTTGATCACCAACGAGAAAACCATTGCTGAAAACCCCGCCCTGGTGCGCAGCATGGTACAGGCCACTCTTAAAGGACTGCAGGACACTATCGATGACCCGGAAGAAGCCTACCAGATCAGCAAAAAATATGTGGAAAACCTGTCCCAGGCGGACGAGGCTGTCCAAAAACAGGTGCTTGCCGCCTCGATTGAACTCTGGAAGGCAGAACAACTGGGTTATTCCGACCCAACTGCCTGGCAGAACATGCAGGACGTCCTGCTCAATATGGGCTGGCTGAAACAACCACTGGATTTGAGCGCTGCCTTTAGCAATGATTTTCTGCCTTGAAGAAAATGACTGACGACACACTGGACCCTGTTCTGGTCGTGCAAGACCTGGATGCCACCTTCCCGAATGAGAACGGTGGTCTGAGGGCTTTGCGGGGGGTCTCTTTTTCGGTCACCCCGCGCCAGTTTGTGTGCATCCTGGGTCCATCCGGCAGCGGCAAGAGCACCCTGCTGCGTGTCTTGGCAGGTGTTTTGAAGCCAACGCGCGGCTTGGTCCATTTTGCCGGTGGAATACCGCGCATAGGGTTTGTTTTCCAGCAAAGCAACCTGATGCCCTGGCGCACAGTGCTGGACAACATCACCCTGCCGTTGGAGCTGGAAGGCATGAATCGTGAGAGCGCTTATCCCCGGGCGCAGGAATTGATCGACCTGGTCGGGCTGCAGGGTTTTGAGCGCGCCTGGCCGCGCGACCTTTCGGGCGGGATGGCTCAACGTGTGGCCATTGCGCGTGCCCTGGTGCACGATCCCGACATCCTGCTACTGGATGAACCATTTGGTTCGTTGGACGCCTTAACACGTGAGCGAATGGGCAGCGAGTTGTTACGCATATGGCAGGTGCGTCAGAAGACTGTCCTGATGGTCACACACTCGATCAGCGAAGCCCTGTACCTTTCGGATCAGGTCCTGGTGTTGACCCAGCGTCCCGGCAGCATTAAGATGCGCTTGAATGTGGAGTTACCCCGCCCGCGCATTGAAGAAATGCGCTACACGGCGGATTTTGGCCGGCAGGTGCGCCAGCTAAAAGATGCCATTGAATAAACACCAGCCGCCTATTTGTTCAATATGCGGGAAATGGAACGCGGACAACGCTGATTAAACAGGTTTACGCGGATCTTTCTAAAAGTTCAGCAAAATATGCACTTCATTGCTTTTCTGAGATATTTGCACTCCTGATTTACACACCATCCTGCATGTTACCGAAATTCAAGACTGCTTTCAGAGAGAACCTGCAGGAAGTCATTTTAGAGCCATTTATAGAAACTCAATAAGAAATGTTGGTGAGAATCCGCATCATCCGCGTAATCCGCGTGCGATTATTCATCATCCGTCGAAGTACCCTATCATTGAAACAAGAATTTCATCCCGAAGGTTTTTCTAAAATGTCAGGAAATTTAAAACGAACCTTAGGAGCGTTTTTTGATGCTGCTTCTAAAATTAATCCCCGTTTTGATCATCTATACTTGATCCAGTAAAAGAACAACTTGATATATTCATTGTTCAAATTAATTAATCCATTTTCATTTTGCCACCAGTTGCTGGCATCGAAACCAATATGCGGCGCCGCACCAACTTCAAGCCTAACCGGCAGCCCGCTCAATTCACTGTCCAATATCCATCTGGCACGGCGTGTATGAAACGCCGATGTGACCAGGATGACAGATTGGACGTCATGCGTCACAATGTATTGGCGCAGTACCCTGGCTTCATCAAATGTGCTGGTAACCGGCTTGTTTTTGTTAAGGACTACCAGGTTATCAACCGGGACACCGAGTCGCTGCATGACCTCCACCGCAATATCGGTCGGGTTGTCCACCAGCCCCATCAACTCAGCGGGTGAACTCTCCGCCTGGGCAATGATCACCAAGGGAGCCAATCTCTGCTGGTACAAGTCACTGGCATAAAAAGGCCGGGTGTTGTAATCCCCGTTCAACACAAAGATCAGGTCTGCTTTTTCCAGGGGCGTGTCGCTGCTGATCAAATAATTTGCCAGCCCGGTCAGAATTGGTGTGCGCAGGCTGTATGCCAGCAGGCATAAAAGCAAAAGGGCAAGCAGTATTCCACCGGCTCTTTTGAGACCATTTTTGTTCCTGGAAGGGATCGGTTTTTCGGGCATATCAGGAATCGCTTTCAGTTCATCAGTCATGGCACGTTTGTCCTTATCTGTTCATTCTACTATATGCCAGACTTTCTTTGCGGGTGAACGTCCACCTTTGCAGAGATATAAGTCATAATATTGCAATGGAATCTTTTTGTCTTGATGGTAAAAAAAATGGTAACCACGACATGAAGAAAACAAAATAGGTTTTGTCTTGGTGTCTTTGTGGCCTGGTGGTAAAAAAAAGGGTAATCACGAAGGTACGAAGAAAATAAGTTTTCCCTCATCAATGTGAAAGCCGCCGATAATTGAGATAGGCATCTTTCGCAAACCCGCGGAGTACATTACAATTATCCAGGAGGCCAAATATGATCTTCCGAGTTGGAATTGAAAACAATAATGACGGGCGCTCGATCGCCTGGGCTCTGGAGCATCCCGGCTGTTTTGCTTATGGAGGCAACGCCAGCTCCGCATGTGTCAATCTCGAAAAGGCCATACAGGTGTATGCAACCTGGATCCTGAAGCATGAGGCCAATACCTGGCTTAATTTTGAAGAGGTGGAAATCCATCCCGAGGAAACCTGGGATGTATATTTCATCGACGACAACCTGGACAAGATTGAAGGCGATGGCTACAGCGTGGAATCTTTTTTCCGCTATGATTGGAAACCACTCAGGCGTGAGGAGGTCGGGCAGGCCATCAAGATGCTCTCCTGGTCCCGGGTTGACCTGTTGAAAACCATCTCGGGGTTAAGCGCTGGGAAGCTGGATGCCACCTATCCAGCCGAGCGATGGAGCATTAACGGCATTCTTGGTCATATCGGCGGCGCCGAATGGTGGTATCTCGAGCGGCTTGGACAGGCAATTCCAAAGGCTGAGGTAGTCAAAGATCCCCTGGCGCGTTTGAAGCAGTCCCGTGACCTGCTAAACCGCGCCCTGCCCAGGCTGATCGGTGTTTCCCAGGTGGTGGGTTTGGACGGTGAATTCTGGAGCCCCCGCAAGGTGCTGCGCCGTGCCATGTGGCATGAGCTGGATCATATCAGGCACATTCAGAAGTTGATATAGGAGTATCTACTCAAGGATCAGGGGAACTTTCCCTCTTTATTTAGATGGTAAATATTGGATAAAAAATGACTTACGATGAAAACCTCAGCCTGCGCATGCGCGAGATGCTTGCCAATGTATCCGGGCTGGAAGAAAAGAAAATGTTTGGAGGGGTGGGTTTTCTTGTAAACGGTAACATGGCCTGCGGTGTGCACAAGGACAGCCTGATCGTGCGCGTTGGCCCGGAGAAATACCAGGCCGCTCTCGATAAAGCTCACGCACGCGTGTTTGATATGACCGGCCGTCCCATGACCGGCTGGGTGATGGTCGCAGCGCCCGGTTTTGCAAGCGACAAAAACTTAGCCGATTGGGTGCAACAGGGCTTGGAATACACTCTCAGCCTGCCGCCCAAGTAGATCACTTTCAAATTTATTCCTGGACTGCATGAATTTAGAAATACCCAACTCAGTAATTGAATCAGCCAGGCTGCAGATAACTGAAAGCGGAGTCATATCGTCTTCCCCTGCTTATTGAGAGCATACATTATCCGCAAATGGAAGAAATAAGGTTCAAATGTTGACGCAGGTTTCTGCAAAAGCCTAAACCGTGGATACCAAAACCCTGCACGTTCTCGAATATTCCAAGGTGCTCGAGCGCCTGGCTGAGCACTGTGATTTCAGCGCCTCGATCGAACTTGCGCGCCAGCTTACGCCAACCGACAGCTATGAACTGGCACAGGCGCGCCTGGCTGACACAAGCGAAGCGCGCAGGCTGCTCTCCGGCCATGATCTGACCATCGGTGGCGCACATGATGTGCGTCCCCAAGTCATCAACGCGGCGCGCGGTGGGCGCCTGGAAGCCAAAGATCTACTCGACATTCAAAACACGCTGGTTGCCACCCGCAACCTGCGCCGTTCGCTGGAAAAAATGGCCGTCGATTATCCGCACCTGTCTGAGCTGGCACTCAACCTGCCAGCCCCGGCTGGCCTGGTGGAAGCCATCTCCCACACCATCGGCGAGAACGGCGAGGTGCTCGACTCAGCCTCGCCCAAGCTGGGGGTCATCCGGCGCGAGATCCGTATTGCCCATGAACGGCTGATGTCGCGCCTGCAGAAATACATCACCGATCCCAAGACCGTCTCCATGCTGCAGGATGCGCTCATCACCCAGCGTGATGGCCGCTATGTCATCCCGCTGCGGGCTGAGTTTAAAGGACAAGTGCAGTCCATTGTCCATGACCAGTCCAGTTCGGGAGCCACGCTGTTCGTCGAACCGTTGCCGGTGGTGGAGCTTAACAATAAATACCGCGAGATGCAGCTGGCAGAGCGGGATGAAGTTCAGCGCGTGCTGTCTGAGATCTCACAACAAGTGGGGGAACATGCCGGCGAGATCATCCCCGGGATCGATGCCCTGGCAGAACTGGACCTGGCCTTTGCCAAAGCGAAATACGCCGACGAACTGGGTGCGGCTGAACCGATCCTGAACCGGCTGGAACCAGACCCGGAAAAAGCCAGCCGCCAGTCGCTCATTCGTCTGCTGCAGGCGCGCCACCCGCTGCTCGACCCGCGCAGTGTGGTACCCATTGACGTGGTTCTCGACCCGCACACCTTTGCCGTCATCATCACCGGGCCCAACACGGGCGGCAAAACTGTCTCGCTCAAGACAGTCGGGCTGCTGGTGTTAATGGCTCAATCCGGTCTGCACATCCCAACCCAATCCGGTTCGGAACTGGTTTTGTTCAAGTCTGTCTGGGCGGATATTGGCGATGAACAATCCATAGAGCAATCGCTGTCCACTTTTTCCGGGCATATCACCAACATTGTACGCATCCTTAAAAAGGTCGACCGCCAGTCGCTGGTCATCATCGATGAACTCGGCGCAGGTACCGATCCGCAGGAAGGCGCCGCTCTGGCGCGTGCCATTCTCAGTTACCTGCTGGAGCGGGATGTGACCACCTTTGTGGCCACTCACTACCCTGAACTGAAGACCTTTGCACATACCACGCCCGGAGTGGTGAATGCCTCGCTGGAATTTGACCTGCACAGCCTGCGCCCGACCTATCATTTGACCATCGGGCTGCCGGGGCGTTCGAATGCGCTGGCAATTGCCGAGCGGCTCGGGCTGCCGGTGGAGATCATCACCGCGGCCAAAAGCGAGATTGATCCGTCCGAATTGCGCACCGATGACCTGCTGGATGCCATCCACCGCGAGCGCAAGCTGGCCCGCAAGGAACGCCAGAAGGCTGAGAATGCGCGTGCGGATGTCCACCGTCTGCGCCGCGAGCTGACCGAACGGCTGGAGAAGATCGAGGAAGAACGTCAGGCGGCCATAGATAAGGCGCGTGCCGAAGGGGAACTGGAAGTTGCCATCCTGCAGGAACAGCTAAAAAACCTGCGCCAGGATTTGAAAAATGCCCACCAGCCGCTGGATGTGCTTGAGGACATCCAGGAACAGGTGGAAATTCTGGAAGAAAAGATCCAGAAACCTGCCAAAGCGCATATAAAGAGAAAACCCGTGCCCAAAGACGAACTCAGGCTGGGAGAAAAAGTAATTCTAAGCTCTCTAAAAAAAGAGGGCATTATCACCAGCATGGGTGCAGAAGACGTGGAAGTCCAGATCGGCAGCCTGCGCATACGCGCCCGGCTGAATGAGATCCAGCGCAAAGGGCAGGATGCACCGGAGGCTGACATACCAGTACCAAACCCCATGCCTGGGCGCGGGCCGGTGCACTCGGTCGGGCTGGCGCCTTCTCCAGGCATGGAATTGGATCTGCGCGGCCAGCGCTCCGAAGAAGCCCTGGCACTGTTGGAGGATTATCTCGACCGCGCCTTTTTGGCCGGCATGCCCTTTGTGCGCATCATCCACGGCAAAGGCACGGGCAAACTGCGCAGCGAGGTGCGCCGCACCCTGCAGGGACATCCGCACATTGCTTCATTTGACGAAGGCCAGGAGAAGGAAGGCGGCGCGGGTGTGACCGTGGTCAAGATGGTGGGGTGAGGTGGGCTGCGGACAAGCAGTGGTATGCAGGTTTTGTGATAAGCTTTTCCCGGATATATTTACTACTGCCATTCACCTGGGTCAGGTTGTGGCAAGAGACAGTGCTATGGATTACGGAGTGATTGCAATAATTGCTCATTAAATGGATTTTGGCCACGCCTTAACTCGGCGATCCATTTTTCTCGCTGGCGACCGTCCGTTTCATAATTTCCGTTTTGCTTTGACCAATCAACAAAAACTTGGAAGTCCTCAATGGCTTCATTGGTCTTGCCCGTAAGCGCCAGGGCCAGGCCGCGACTATCCCGGATCGCTCCGTTGGACGGGTCCTCTGCCACGGCCAATTCGCAAATATCCAGCACTTTTTGCGCCTGCCCCCACAGGCTGCCAAACCAGCAAACTTTATTCCAGGTTTGCGCTGACACACCCTCACGCATCCCCAAAGTGTGTAAAGCCTGGTACATTTCCACAGCCGGGTCCACCTCCCCGGTATCCACACCCTGGGCTATATCACGAGCCAAATCTTCCAGGGGGAAGGTCTTGAGACCAGCCTCCAACTCGATGGTCAGGGCTGGGTCGAGAGGCAGTGTTCTGACAAAGTCGTCCAGGGCTGCCTGCAACCCGCCTGCCACAAGTTCAGATTGTTCGCTCTTCAAAAATTCTTCGACCACTGAGGGATGCAGCGGGAGAGCTTCACATGTTTTACGATAAGCTTCCATGCCGAAGTAGCTGTGCCACTCGCTTAAGCTGAAATTGCGTTGAGTGATCGAGCAGGCCGCTCTACCCCAACTAGCCGATCCGAACTCCCATAGTACCAGCATGCCGCGGTTTTCCAAAGTATCCAATTGCTTACCCCCACCTGCAAGCAGGCGGCTGCCATCCGGTGAAAAAACCAGGTTGAACAATTGGTCAAACTGCAGGCTGGTAAGCTGGCCGATGCTCAAATAGCTCTGGGCATCCCACAGGCGGATGCTTCCATCCAGGCTGCTGGTGGCCAGGGTTCGGCCATCCGGGCTGAAGGTGACATCCGTCACCCATGAGGTGTGCCCGGCAAGCTCAATAGACGATGATGTAGGTTGGGCAACATTCCATAGTCGGATGGTTTTATCAGCGCTGCTGGAGGCCAGGATTTTTCCATCCGGGCTGAAAGCCAGCCCGGTCACCTGATCAAGGTGTCCTGTCAGTATGGGGCTGGCCGGCTGGCCATCGTCCACATGCCAAAGGCGCAGCGCTCCGCTATAAAAACCTGCTGCCAGCAGGCTGCCGTCCGGGGTAAAGGCCAGCGAAGTAATCTCATTTCCTGTATCATTGATTTCCAATTCATGCATCAGCGTTCCTGTGTGAGAATCCCACACAGCCAAATTTCTCACCTGGCCTCCGTTGGTGAGGTTTACCCCCGCCAACCAACGCCCATCCGGGCTGACAGCGAGCGGTGCGCGAGCAGAGGGAATTTTCAGTACTGGCTGCCTTCGATCCAGATCCCAGAAAAGGATAAGTTCATCCACCGAGTCGCTTCCAAACCCATAAAGAACAAGCGTGTGACTATCTGCCAGAAAATAAGGATCGGAACTGGTAAAAGAGATGCCCAATTCCGCCTCTTTCAGCGTCCGCCTTAGCGGAGGGCTGGACTGCAGATCCCAGATATTCAGGCTGGCCCCCCCATATTCCAGAGCCGCCAGATAACGTCCATCTGTGCTGAGCGAGATACCGGTCACCCAATCAGAGTTATTATCAGTCGTTGTCAGCAAACGCTCATCGGCGTGCAAATCCCACAAGAGGGAGGTATGCTCCCAGTCCAGTGAGGCCAGTCGGTGTCCATCCGGGTTGAAAACCAGATTAATGACTTCTCCCCGGTGGCCGTTGAGCGGGACACCGAGGGACTGGTGACTCTGCATATCCCAAAGTTGGATGGTATTATCGGCCAGCCCCAGCGCCAGGCTGTGACCATCGGGATTGAATGCCAGGCTGATGATCTTTTCTCCGGATTGGAGAGGATATTTCTGGCCCTCCTGGCTATCCATTTCCCATAAGTACACCGCACGGTTATTGTCAATGATATAAGCCAGGGTTTTACCATCCGGGCTTAGTGCCAACCGGGATAGTTCGGGGGTCAACTTAGCGCGTGGAAGAGCCCTGGCATCCCCTTTAATAAGATCCCAAATGCGAATAGATCCATAGGCAGTGCTTAAGGCCAGCTTGTTCCCATCCGGACTGAAGGCAAGGTCAAGAACCATAAGTGCGTCAAACGAGTCACTGATTGGACGATAAGCAGACAGGGTCTGTAATTCCCTGCCACTTGCGAGGTCCAGCAGGGTGACTACTCCGCTGCCTAATCCTGCAGCCAGCGTACGACCATCCGGGGTGAATGCCAGGCTGGAAACGCCGCAGTAACAGATGTTGACCTGCTGGGAAGCAGGCACATTCCAAATATAAATGCTGGGAGGGAAATAACCCGCCTGCATCGGCCTCAAACCTGAAGCCATTGTGATCATCGCTGGATCGGTGTTTATTCCGACGGGGAACACATCCACCTTTACGGGACTGGCCGGATTTGAAATATCCCAGCGCAGGATCAGCCCAGAATTATCCCCCGCCAGCAGAGAATGCCCATCCGGACTGAAGGCCAGGCTCAACACTTCGCTGCTTAGACCGGTCAAAGGTGCAGTTACGGGTTCCCCACTCCAGGCATCCAAAAGCAAAACGTTGCTGTCTACCGTTCCGATTGCCAGCAGCCTCCCATCCGGGCTGTAGGCCAGGCCACCCCAACCCCAACCACGCTGCGGAAGGTAGCGCGTCAGTACCGGTTGGCTGCTGACCGTATATAGCAGGCTGCTGCGGGCATCGCTCAAATCCAGGCGCCGGTCCGCTTCAACTGCAAGCAACAGCGCCTCATCCAGGTGTCCTGTGGTCATACTACGCGCCTGGGCAGCCAGTTGGCGCACCACGGCAATGTCGCGCTGCTCCACTGCGTTGGCTTCGGCCGTGGCCCGGATGTTAGATTCGGCAACTGCATTGGCCTGGGCGGTGGCACGCAAGTTGCCCTGGTACACGGCCTGATTGCGTTGAGACCAGGCCAGGGTTCCCAGGAAAATAGCCATTACCAATCCGGCGAGAACTGATCCCAACGTCGTGCGCTGGCGCCGGGTGGTTGCCTGCCGGCTGGCAAGGACGTATTCGGTATGCAGTGCAGTCGGGGTGGGATCCTTCCCACCTGCCTGTAACATTTTTTGTTCAGCTTCTTCCAGCGCCGCCCCACGGATCAGGTAGCTGGTATTGCGCTGGTTGTTCTCCCAGCGCAGGGCATCCACCTGCAAACGAGTATGATATTTGACCCAATCCCAGTCTGTGTGGATGGCCTTGCTCAGTTTTTCCAAGGCTTCTTCGTACTGCGGCAGCTTGGGCAGGGCCACCTGGCTGTCCTCTGGTTTATCTGACCGTACCTCCGGGTTTTCCTCGATCCGAAAGAGTTGATTCCTCTCAAATATGATCCAGTTGAATTGCGGCAAGTCCGGTGCGAAATCTTTGATCGCCTCTGGTTTCAGATCATCAACGATGATCGGGATAATGCGCTTGTTGTTCTTTAACGCATGGTTGATCTCATCCCTGCAGACGGGTGAGCCCATCGAATTCTTACTAATGATGAACATGAACGCATTCGCGTTTTCAATCGCCTGACAAATTTCATCCCACCAGCGCTCCCCGACCGGGATGCGCTCCCAGTCAATCCAGATATCAATTTGATTGTGTTGGAGTGATTCTTGAAGGAGCCTGGCGAAGGCGATATCTTTGCGGGAATAGGAAATAAATACATCTGACATGGGCTTTCTCCAGGCAGGTGAAAGGATTTTCTGTTGTGTAAATCAACCCGGTTTTATCAAACGATCAAGCCAAACGAATAATGAAGGCCGGGCTGGTTTGACTTTCTACTCAGCAGACACAGGGGCAGGCAGATCTTCATCGTCTGCAGGTTGAGGCTGTTTCTTAGATCGCTGAAGGGGGAACCAACGAAAATATGAATGGTGCGTGAGGTTTGCACGGTATTCTCCTCTGCAAACCATTATACGACAATCAACATTCCCTAATCAAAACCTTCCATGGATCGCTTGTCCTATCAGTATACTAACCATTGTCTAACACCCTCTCCAATCGCCTGGATGAGTGGTACGCCAATATCCATTTACGCGCATACGCCTGACTTGCCTGTCTCTTGAACTTGGCTGCATGGTCTGGATATTGTTGAAGGAAAATAATATTTGTGCAATCAATTTAACCGCTTGCAAAAAAGCACATTTTCTTGTATTCTTATACAATAATGAAACAGGGTTTCGAAGTTTATAAAGTTTATTTAGTGATCATTAAATAGGAGTTGATAAGGGACGAAGCCCATGTTTCGTTCCTCAAGCTTCAAGCCAAGAAATTGCAGTAGGCGTGATAAGCCCAACACCCTCATCAATTTACCCATATTCAGATATTATCTTGGAACTTTAATTTCTCCTACATTGGTTGCAATAGTAGGAGAAATCGATTTGAGAACATTGATAGAAGAAATTTGTAAGGTTATTTTGATGATCCCGATATAGTAGGGGTAGCGAGCCAATAAGTCCTCCGTTGTTCTAAAAGGAAAACCATGTCAATTCAAACGGATATTCTACGAGTCCTTAAAGATACCAGCCGCACTTTTGCCATTCCAATAACTTTTTTACCTGCCAAGTTGAGGGAGACAATTTCAGTTGCATATTTATGCATGCGAGCCCTGGATGAAATTGAGGACCATGTTTCTATAGAAAACCAAGAAAAGGTGGCGATATTACATAAAATTAGCGAGAATATGCAGGCCTATTCATTCTTAAGCCCGATTTCCAAATTTCATAATCTTGATAAGATCCTGGCACCCTATAAATCCATTCTTCCTGAAGTAACACTAAGGATAGAGGAATGGCTGTCAAATGCACCAATTGACATCGCGCCTCGCCTGGTGGACGCTTCCGTCTCCATTGCCGACTTGTCGCGGGATAATTAGGCAGGGTAAATTTGTATGACGCGGGTGTCAGCTTCGGAAATGAGAATAGTTTGGTATCTGTATAGAAAATTAATTTCCCCGAAAAAGTATCTTAATTAAATAGAATGGTAATCTAGGCAATAACCAAAAGAAGAAATCTTTGTAGGTCTCATTTCGGGCAGGTATTTCAAAAAATTTGTCTAACACTTCTGTTCTCGATGCCATTAATTTGAGAAAGAACTGTGGATACCGATACGTAAGGCGGGAAAGATTAAGTGAATACCACAAGCTTATCCCAAATTCCTTTCTGCAATCATGCACATAAGATTTAAGATTTCTAGTAGAACAGTCCCCGGTTGTTAGCGCGGATGCTGCAGTTATTGCAGCTAGGTGACCAGACTGAATTGCGTATGCTATTCCCTCGCCGATGAACGAATCAACAAATCCAGCAGCGTCACCAGCAAGAATAATTCGATCAGCAATAATTTTACGATGAACTCCTCCAGCGGGTATTGGATGCCCTTGAATATTTGACTCAATGTCAAACCTCGTCAACTTTAGGAATTTTTTCATAGTATCTTTTGGCTCTTTTAGGTAGTAAGCATTTCCCCCAATACCAACAGAAAAATACTCCTTATGAGGAAATACCCATCCATAACCATATCGAATTCCCCCAAGATGAATTTCTATTGCATCCTTAATATATTGGTTAATCTTCGAATCTTCAGCCTGAATAAATACCTCTAGACAATTTCCATATTCAATCGGTCGATCTCTCCTACGCACGTATTGAGCAACTTTACTATTAAAACCATCACAACCGATTACTATCCGGCATTGATATTTAGTGTTGTCAGTTACGACTTCAGCATATTTTGATGCTAATTTTATTGCGGTAACCCTCGCACCTTCTATAACTTTCACCCCTGCTTCTTGAGCTTTTATTAGAAGGAAATGATCAAATTTATATCGGCTTACCAACACTGCTATTCGATATTCTTTTCTGATCTCAATTACGCTTTCTCCAAAATGAACACGTGCACCATAAATGTCGCGTTCCATTAGTTCACTAGGTAGTTCAAAATCGAGCTGAGATAGGGCGTTTTCTGAAACTGCCCCTCCACATAGTTTTTCTCGAGGAAAATTCGATTTATCTAATAATAGAGTTTTTAATCCATTTTGAGCACATTGTCTAGCAGCTGATGAGCCTGCTGGTCCTGCACCAACAACAATAACATCGTACATGCTAACGCCTACTTTATGAATGTCTGAAATAGAGCAATTAGAATAGGAACTACCATTGATGTGACTAATTGTAATAAGACTTTCCAATCCCAAAGCCACTCCTTTACCGCCATTATCCTTTCATGGAAATAGGTATAGTATGTATTAATCTTTATCTGAACTGAATAAGCTTTATCTTTTTCAATCCAATCATCCAAACAAAGATCACTTAATAATTTTTGCAGAACTTTTTCGGAATTTGTCAATGATTCCTCTTTGTAACGAGAAATTGCATCATGAATTTGAAATTGTGGTATTAAGAAACCAGCGAATCCTAAACCTAAATAGAATATTATTAAAAGCCAAAAAACAATCGACATGAATTCACTCTTAGGAAATTTATCAAGAGCATCCATTATCATTGGATACATTAAAGATCCCGAAAAGAATAACAATGGTATTTTTATGTTTAAATGTCCAATACTCCTCAATCCTCCAAATTTGTCTGAATGATAAGGGTTAAAATTTAATTCCATCTCACATATTCTTTCAATAAGACCTAGTAGTTGGAATATGCCCCAAAATCCAATCCCGGCAACATAAATCAATAAGCCAAAAGTTACACAGCCCCATATTTTTACTATTAAAGGAGCTCCCGCATAAATTGATATGAGTAATATAATAATCGCGAATATAGTTAATGGGATGGAGAGGAATAAGTGCTTTGGAGAACCGGAATCAAAGAATATGCGATTTCTAAATTCATTAAAACTTATATCGTCTGACTTGAATAAGGATCGATTTGAATCAAAGAATTTGTCTACTATTTCATAAACATTTATAATTAGGTAAGGAGCGATTGACAGCCAAAGTAGACCGAAAACCACCCCACGAGTAAAGATCTCATATTTTTCAACATGTTGAATTATTAATCCAGCAACAATAAAAGGCAAAGCAAAAATCAGCAAAGAATCTATAAGTGGTACTGGAATTAATCGTTCCAGAAAGAATTGTATGCTTGCAACCCAAATAATCCGATGATGCTGATGTTTTGAAATTGTCATGTTTCCTCCTCTTTAATTTTACTAACTTTATTTTGACGTTAGGTTCACTAATGATTAGATAACGTGATTAATAAACTTTGATTTTACTTAGTATAGGGCAATTTTCCAAAAAAGACAACGCGAGTGTTGAAATACAATTGACAAATGGAGTAGCTAATTGCTGGAAAGAGGAAAAAAAATTTAATACAATAAAGGCAACTTTAAGAATGGGAGAACCGGAAATGGTGCGATATTCAAGAAGAAATTTCCCGGTCTGCGTCACCTTTGAGCATATAATTTACCCATTCTTGTTTATTTGGAGCTTAAATGCTTGTGATCTCAACAGTCAATGAATGGCGTGTGGCTCACCCTGGGGCGAGCCTGGGGCTCCTCGAGCTTTCGGGAGTGGAAAACCCCCACTCTTCTCCCGAATTGGATAAGCGCAAACGAGAGCTGGAAGCGCGCCTGCGCGAACACTATCAAGGATTTACCCGGCAGGATTTTCTATCCCTGCCCGTCATGTCTGCTTACGAACGATACTACAAGCGCTTCGACAAAACGTATCATGTCCTGCTTCAAGTGGAGTCGATCGTGTTGAAGGGAAGAAACCTGCCGAATGTAAGTCCCCTGGTGGACGCTAACTTCATGGCAGAAGTGGATACATTGGTTCTAACCGCCGGGCATGATGTTGCCAGGCTGTTGGAACCGGTTTTAATGGATGTTTCCCGGGCAGGAGACCAGATCACCCGCATGGATGGCACTTCCAAAGCCATTCGAGCAGGTGACATGATCATGCGAGACGCTCAGGGCATCTCCTGTACAATTCTTTACGGGCAGGATAACCGCTCTCCAATTTCAGCACAGACTTCGAAGGTTCTGTATGTTGCTTATGCTCCGGCCGGTGTGCCATTGGAGTCGGTGGAGACGCAGGTGCGAATGATCGCAGACAACATTCGGCTATTCTCTCCGAATTCCATTGTGGAACGACATCAATTGCTTTCTGCTTAGCATAAAGAGAGTATGCGAGTTGGTTTGCCCATCTAATCAGGCTGCTCTCAATGCGAAGCCACACTTACCTGACTATCAACCTGCCCCATGCAATGAGGTAACGCCAAACTGTTGGCTGCCCATTCCCAAACACAGGCTCAATTTATGCTACACTATTAATAGGAATGTAAAGTGACCATTCAGAGTAGCGTTCAAATTGGAAATGTTATTCGCAACGCCGTTGTATTCAACGTCAAAAATTGGATTGGTGGCATGATGAATTCAGATTCTTTAATTCAATCTGTTCAAGATTTATTTGCGGTTTTAGAGCAGCGAAAAATAGATTATGTTCTGGTTGGCGGAGTTGCCATCCTGCACTATGTCGAGGGGCGAAATACACAAGATTTGGATCTGCTCATGGCGTTATCGTCACTGGAAAAGTTACCCGAACTCAAAATTTCCAGCCAGGAACCGTATTTTGTTCGGGCAAATTATGGTGAATTGCAAATTGATGTTTTGCTAACGCAAAATCCCCTGTTCAAAAAAGTGCATGGCAAATATTCAAAGGTGCAAAGATTTCTTGACCGTGATATTCCATTGGCAACAGTGGAAGGTTTGTTGTTGTTAAAACTCTATGCTTTGCCGTCTTTATACAGGCAGGGCAATTTTTCCAGGGTGGGTATCTACGAAAACGATATTGCGACGCTGCTTCATTACTACCAGCCAAATGTGCCTTCTTTATTAAGTGAGCTGTCCAAATATGTGAACGAAAACGATCTGGCAGAGATAAAAAACATCCTTAGTGATGTTCAGAATCGCATCAATCGCTTTAAAAACGAGTCTCATTAATCAGGCAGGAAACTACCTGCTCCAGCCCCATTTCCCCTTTTGGGAACCTTCCGGATCGACCTTTGGCGTGGAGGCTTCGCGGAATCCCGCCCCACTTTCTATTCAAACCTGACAGGTGTCCCAAAAAACCTGTCAGGTTTTTGATCACGCCTTCCCTATCAACGTCAGCAAATAGGTCCTCACCTTGATACCCTGCCCGGACAGCAGCGCCTGGGCGCGGAACATGCCCGCCACAGCCCGCACGATGATCACAGCCGTGCCGGCCAGCAGCAGGGCTGAAAGCGGCGGCTGCCACCAGGGTACCCCGCCTGCCGAAAGGCGCGCCATCATGGCCACCGGGGCAGATAGCGGGAACAGGCTCAACCCCGTAGCGATCAGTCCGTTCGGGTCGGTCATGAAGACGCTGCTGCTGAAGAAGAGCGGGATGATGAGCGGCAGCATGATCACAAAGGTCACCTGGGAGGCCTCGCGCAGGTTGGGGGCCAGGGCGCCCAATCTGGCCATCAGGCTGGCATAGACGGCATACCCCAGGATGAAAAAGACCACTCCCCACACCACCAGTGAACCCGGCAGGTGAATTTCGGACGGCAGGGTAAAGACGCGCCCGCTCAGGTTCATGAGCACAAATCCGGTACCCAGCCATAAGATGGCCTGACCCAGGCCGACCAGCCCCAGCCCCATGATCTTGCCGGTCAGCAGCTGGGTGGGAGTGACCGAGTTCAACAGGATCTCAATGACGCGATTCTCTTTTTCCTTGGAGATGTTGCTGAGCAGCAGGCTGGCGGAGCCCATGATCAGGAAATAGAATAGCAGGGTGACGGCATAGGGTGTCCAGAAGGCCAGCGGGTTACTCTGATCCGGTCCGGCCTCGCCTGCTGGAGCCAGGGAGACATCCTGCACAGCCAGGGGACCGTTCACCAGGCTGGAGAGCAGCATCTCCCCGCCCAGCAAATTAACCTGCAATGCCCAGCGAAACAGTGTGGACTGGTCCCCACCACTGGCCAGCGGATTGAGGTCCGGGCGGATGTACAGGATCTTTCCGGTTTGCAGGTAGTCCTTGGGAACGATGTAAAAGGCGGCTATCTGGCCTTGAGCCAGGGCGGCGCGGGCTGCTTTTTCGTCTGGAAATGAAAGCAATGTCCCGGCAGGGATGCTTTCAGGGATGGAGCGGACAAGCGCACTCAGGTCCACGTACCCTTCCGGGCGCATTTCGGCCGGGCCGCTGAAGATCTGGCTGACAGCCTGGGAGGTAGCGCTGTTCATGTTGAGGGTGCCCACTGCTGCAAAAAGCAACCCCGCGACCAGGGGGATGCCCAGCGTGGCCAGCCAGAAGGACGGGCGGCTGAGGAGGGTGATGATCTCGTTGATCAAAACGATTCGAATTTTTTTCATAAGCCTGCTCCACGCCGGGCGAAGATTTCGCGCCAGGCCAGGCGTTTGCCATAGCGCAGCATTCCCAGGCGGAAGGCGCGCCTGGCCAGCCAGATGGAACCGGCTGCGCTGGCGACCAGGATCAGGGCGCTGGTGGCAATCTGCCAGGCAGGTATGATGGTGACACCCTGGCGGATCAGCATGGTCAGCGAGGAGGTCAGGGGAAACAAACTAAGCCCAACTGCCAGCGGTGAATTTGGGCTCTCGATGATCAGACCTATCAGCATGTAGGGGATCCAGATGGGCAGGCTGATGAGACCGATCATCTGCTGGCCTTCGCGCGCTTCGCTGACGGTGGCGCCGATGAGAGCCATGAAGGCTGAAACCATGATAAAAGTTGGCAGCAGGATGACCAGGCAGAGCAGCGTCACCTGGGGTGAAACCTGGATACCTCGCAGGATCTCAATGGATTGAGCGCCCACCTTTATGCCTATGATGATGAACACCAACCAGGCGAATATCTGGGTCAACCCAATGCTTACATCTGCAATGATCTTGCCAGCCATGAATTGGTTGGGGGAGACCGAGGTGAGTATCACCTCCATGGTGCGGTTCTCTTTCTCCTCCACCACGGACTGCATCAGGTAACCACCCGCCGTGAACATGGCAATTACGAAGCCCAGGGCAGCCAGGATGGGGATGAATAAACCCAACCAGCTACTCTCAGAAGAAACCTCGCGGCTCCCATCCACAGATTGAACGATAATCTCATCCCCGGACAGGATCCGGTTGGAAACCTGGGCGTCCAGGCCGGAGAGCAGGTTAACCGCCAGGAAGTTGTAGAACTGCTGCCGGGCCGGGGATTGGACGGCCTGCACATGCACCACCTTCAGTTTACCGGCGGACAGGTAGTCGGCGGGCAGCAGGTAGTAGACCTGGATCTCGTCCGCCTGCAGGGCCGCATTGGCGGCGGCTTCATCGCTATAGGCCAGGATCTCAACCGGTTTATTTGGTTTTTCAACCGGGGGTGCAGGCAGGGGCTGAGCCAGCAAACCGGATCGATCCACATAACCGACAGCCCGGGTTTTGTTTTCCATGGAGATGGTCAGGAAGATCAAACCGATCATGACGACCATCATAAAAGGCACGCTGAGCAACCCCACCAGAAAACGGCGGTTAAAGACATGCCTCTGGTATTCGTGCAGGGCAACCCGCCAGGTCTTTATCATAGCCCCTCACCTTCGTTCTTGACCACCCGGATGAAGATCTCATCCAGGGTTGGTACGGAGATCTTGAAACTGTCCAGATTTATATTCTGTTCCACCAGCAGGCGCAGCACTTCCTGCGGTTGCGAGCCGGGTGCCAGGTGCAGTTTGAACGATCCGTTGATCGTTTCAATCCGTTCCACGCGCGGCAGGGATGGCAGCGTGTCACGCGTCTGGACACTGACGGCATGCCCTGAAAAACGTCTGCGAATCTTGTCCAAACTGCCATACAACACGGTTCGACCGTGGTCGATCAGCACGATCCGTTCACACAGCTCCTCGACCAGGTTCATTTGATGCGAGCACAGGATGATGGTGACCCCCTGCTGGTGCTGTTCACGCAGCAGGTCTTTAACCAGTTGGGTATTTAGCGGGTCGAGACCGCTGAAGGGTTCGTCCACGATGAGCAGATCGGGCTTGTGCAGCAGGGTGGCGATGATCTGCGCTTTCTGCTGCATGCCCTTGCTGAGTTCCTTCACTTTTTTGGTTTTATGGGCTGTCAGGTCAAAGCGCTTCAGGAAGATTTCAGAGCTCTGTTTTACCTGTGCCGGGCTCAGCCCCTTAAGTGAGCCCAGATAATTCAGGCAGCGTTCAAGGGTAATATCCTGGTACAGGCCGCGATCTTCGGGCATGTAACCGATGTGATCTTTTTTGGCTTCGTTCATCGCTCCGCCCAGGATAGCCACCGAGCCGGTATCCGGCTTGAAGATGTCCAGCATGCAGCGGATGGCAGTGGTCTTGCCGGCGCCGTTGGGGCCGAGCAGGCCAAAGAGTTCACCCTGCTCAATGTTGAAGCTGACATCATCAACAGCCTTGACCGGGCCGAAGGATTTGGAAATATTGGTAATTTCAACAATGGACATGAGGGTTTTACTCCTTCGTATTTTCTACAAAATCCTTGAGTTGCTGGCGATATTTATCAAAAGCCTGGCGGCCAGCAGGTGTCATCTGGCACAGCGTGAGAGGCACCTTGCCGCGATATGTCTTCTCTATTTGTACGTACCCGGCGGCTTCCAGTTTCGAGAGATGCACCGAAAGATTGCCGCGCGTCAGCCGGGTCTCACGCTGCAGGTAGATAAAATCTGCGCTTTCAACCGCTCCCAGAACGGATAGGATGATGGCGCGCGAGGGCTCATGGATCAGGCGGTCGACATCTGCGAAGAGGTTGTGTTCAGGACTCATTGACGACCTCATCGGAAAGTGGATTGTGGCGCAGGTAATGCCACAGGGTCAGCCCGCCCGAAAGCAGCAGGATCAATCCAGCCAGCGCATAAAAAAGTGCCAACCCGGGCATGTTGCCAAAGCCGAGGAAGGACAGGATCATTCCACACAATATCACCAGGAAACCCAGGCCAAAAAACGCGGCAGTGCGCTGCGAAAACCGATCCAGGTCAACACGGATCCAAATACAAACGCAGTCGATCCGGGCATCCAATCCAGAGCTTTTGGGCTGCGGGTGATAAAAGCAGCCATGACACCGCCAATGATGGCAGCCATCCCGAGCGCGAACCCAACATGGACTCCACGGTGCAGTCCCTGGGGGCGCTGGTAAGCCACAAACCCGGTGCGCGGGTACGTGACCTGCTCCTTGAACCGCCCGACCAGGTGGTTGATGAGAATGGCACCGCCGGGTGTGATGATTACAAAAGCCATGGTCAGGATGTTGCTGAGCAGGCTTTCAGGCATGGCAGCCTGGATGTAGAAATAAACCGCCAGGAGCAGGCACAGTCCGCCAAACGTGAACTCGAAAGTGCCATCGATGTAATGATACTGCCTGGCACGCAGTTTGGTCTTGGTGAGATCGGGTGCATGTGTAACTCCTGAGGTTATAGACTGGTTTGTATAGTAAACCAGTTTATATTATATGGAATTAAACATCCATGTCAAGCCCCCTTATGCGGGTAACTGCCGGTGGCGTGGCTCTCCCCTCCGACTTTATAGTAAAATCAAATCATTCCAAAGAAGATGCCCCACTTATTTTAAAGTTTCCAGGTAGGTAAAGGATGAATACAAAGTGTTTTTTTAATAACCTGGAAATTTATAAACCCATTCAGTGATGCTCCAGCCGCAAATCGAACCCTGGAGAATTAAAAATGCCTAAAACGATGAAAGAACATTGGGATAGCGTCTATTCTTCACAACCGGTCACTCAACTGGGCTGGTATGAACCGCAGCCCACGCCATCCCTGCAGTTGATTGAGCGCTGTGGAATGGATAAACAGGAGGCTGTCCTGGATATCGGCTCCGGGGCTTCAACCCTCATTAATGCTTTGCTTGAACAGGGATATGAAAACATATACGCCCTGGATATCAGCGAGATCGCCCTGCAGAAGGCTCGGGCCGAACTGGGAGCAGAAAAGGCTAACCGGGTTCAATGGCTGGTTGAGGATATTACCCAACCAGCCAAAGCATTTAACCTTTCGGAGATTGCCCTCTGGCATGATCGCGCTGTTTTTCATTTCTTTACAGACCCCCAGCAGCGCCAGGATTATTTAACCACGCTATTAAGGGTTCTGCGCCCCGGTGGGTATGTCATCCTGGCAGCCTTTGCAATTGGCGGAGCCTCCAAATGCAGCGGATTGGATATTAGAAACTACGATACGGAGAGCCTTACTCAATTTTTGGGATCTGATTTTAAGATCATCGAAAGCAGGCAGCATACCCACCAGATGCCCTCCGGTGACCTGCGCCCGTATGTGTATACCCTGTTCCAGAGAAGGAAGAAGTCCTAGCCACCTGACCCTGTGTGGGCACCGTCCCGAAAGTTATTATGGCAATCTTTGGGACTTTCGGGTGGGATTAAACGTCTGAGGCTGCCTGCCAGTAATATTGCAGACTGGAAGCGAGCAGACTGGTGCCAAGCCCGAGATAGAGAATTGCCAGCAGGGGTTTTGGGATGGGGGAATACACCCGCAGGTAGATGCCCAGCAAGATCATGAAGGCTACCAGCGGGTAGGTCTTCCATTCCTGGAAGGCGAAGATGCAGATGCGCTTTCCAGGAATGGCCGCGATGCGGCTGATGTTCTTGCTAGCCACTTTTGAAAAACCGTACATGTAAATGGCTGTTCCAAGAGCCAGCCCGGCCAGCACAAGCAGGAGGATGGTCAACCAGTTATCCAGTTTCAGCCAGCGAGTGGCAAACGCGATCAGCATGCCACCCACACCCGACCACATCAGACCGGCAACCAGGTTCAGCCATTTTTTATCCACGGCGGGATTGAGCTTGCGCAGCAGGTCAGTCATGCTTGCGCCTCGCTGCAAAGTCCGCGAGCTGGGTTTTCTTGGGGAAATATTGGGTTTAGGGTTTCCATGTTCTGTCCAATTCTTAACAGTAAATTTTAGTAAGGCCTGATTGTATCTCAAAAAACAAGCTAAAGAGAACAGGAAATATTTTCCCCGGGTAGGGCGGGAATGCCTCCCTTCTTTCCTGCCTCCTGCGGAGACCTACGGCCGGGGGCTTGCGGCGGGGAATATTGGCGACTGGAGGCTTGACGCAGGAGTTTTATTGCCCGAGAAAAAAAGAAAACCAGTCAATACGGACGGTCTTTTTGATAGCCCGATTATTGGGTTTTGCTCTGCTTTAAGATGGTTTTGCCAGTGTCAAACCGCTCAACTCAACCCACGAACTCCTCTATTATTTTGCGAAAAACTATTGAGTCTTCAAGAGAAACTCCAATAACACCGGATGCGAATCTTCTGTGCAAAAAAGGGATCGAAAAATGTTATCGGTCAAATTCTTTTCGCATTGGATACACCTTTGGCTGGCAGAGGAATGATGACAATTGAGCTCACAAGGAAGAACAGCGCCGCCAGCCCAAACAGGAACAGGTAACCCGCAGAACTGGAATCCAGCGCCCGGTTGAGCGGATCGATCAGGATACCTCCCAACAAACGCGCCCCGCCAGACCCGATGCAGGTGGCGATATTGGCAATACCCAAATAACGCGCCGCCTCCTGGCGCGGCACAATATCGGTGGCGAGCGCCCAGGAGGCAGACAGGAATGTCCCCACACCCATGCCGATGATCGCACCGGCAATGGTGATCAACGTGCGCTCACGCACAAACAGGAGTATCATGGCGCCGCAAAATGCCACCAGCCCGGCCACCAGCATGACCGGTTTGCGTCCCAGCCTGTCTGACAGCCAGCCGGAGACCAGCGCCAGCAGGACCAATGCCCCACCCAGAATGATCTTGAGTGTGCCATAAAAACCCTGGGCCTCGGCCTGGGACATACGGATCACATCCACCAGGTAGTTGATAAGAAATGTGTTGATGGCAATGAATGCCCCCCAAAACAGGATGCGGTTCGCGAACCACCAGCCAAAGATCGGATTCTCGTGAAAATTGACATAAAAGGCATTTTTAAGTGCATCACCCACGCTGCGCTGGGTAATGCCGGGGTCGGCTGCGCCTGGCGCTTCACGCGCCCACATGGCTGTGAAGATAATGAAAATGGCGAACACAACCACCGGAGCACCTGCTGCCGCATAGACGGCTGTCTGACCCCAGGTATCCACCTTGCCAAGCAATATGCCTGCCACCGCTCCGCCCACCACCACGGCAATGATATCCATGACAGCTTTCAGGCTGGAAGCCTTGCCGCGCTGTGCCTCAGGCACCAGGTCGGGGATGAGTGCCTGCCAGGGACCTTGCAGAACGTTCGATGAGAACTGGATCAATATGACACCCAGCAGCAGGAGCCACAGACTGGGGGCAGCCGCCAACAGGAAGAGGGAGGCTGCGATCAACACCGCCCCGCCAATAATAAAGGGCAGGCGGCGTCCCAGGCGGGTGTGTGCCCGGTCAGAGAACACCCCCACAATTGGCTGCACCAGCATGGCCACCAGCAGTCCGACCACGCCCAGGAAACCCAGCGCTGTATTGGGCAGGTCGGGAGCCAACTGCCGCACCTTGTATGTCATCAGCGGGGGATCCTGGATATTGGACGAGAAGGTCAGGGCAAAACCCAGCAGGCTGATAACCAGCATGCGCAGGAAGGATATTTTTTTCATGTTGGCTCCTGTTTCATAACTGGAAATGTGGGAGACAGTTAGAAAAACCTGGCTCTTCCGTTTTTAACGGGAAAACGGAAGGACTTGAAGTTTCGGTAGCCAAAACCACGGCGATTGAGCATCTTTATTTTTAGGATGAAGCGAGTTGTTGTTCTATTAAAGCACCATCGGACATGCGCCAGACTTTGTCGGAACGCTCTGCAATGCTGGGATCATGCGTGACGATAATGACACAATAACCCTGTTCATGTGCCAATTGTCCAAGGATTTCGATCAATTTATCGCCATTGGCCTTATCCAAATTTCCGGTGGGTTCATCTGCTAACAGAACATGGGCGCCTGTCGCGAGTGTTCGGGCAATTGCGACGCGCTGCTGCTCCCCACCTGAGAGATTGGCTGGATAGCGTTTGAATTTTTCCTCCGTGATCCCTACGGACGATAAAAGGCTTTTCCCCTTTTCCGGGATCTCCTCCCTTGAAACACCATTGAGTTGCATGGGGAAGCAAACATTTTCCAGGGCGGTCAAAAGGGGAAAAAGCTGGAACGCTTGAAATATCATCGATACGCGCTCGCGCCGGTATTGATCCAGATCCAGATCGGCAAGCGACTCGTTATCTATATGGATCTGTCCCTGGGTGGGTTGGTCAAGACCAGCCATGAGCGAGAGCAGAGTCGTCTTGCCACAGCCTGAAGGTCCTACCACCGAGTTCAATTTGCCTCCCTCGAACAGACAAGTCACTTCGTTGACCACTTTGCGGTCACCGTGTTTGTATTGATAACTCACATTATCTAACTTGAGTTCAGGCATTCTTCCTCCTCCTGCTATTCTTTGACCTGTAATAGCTCGATCGGTTTTTTATTGGTGACCGATATGGCACCGCTCACCACACCAGCCAGAACACCTGCCAGGTATAGCCCTGCGCTGATCAATAATGGACTGACTTCCACAAGATCCGGGCTTGCCCACAATAAACGCGCGATCCCCAGGCCGATGAGCACCCCGAGGATGGAAAGGATCAATGGCTCAATGATCAACGCCAATCGCACAGCCGTCCGGGTTGTTCCCAGTACGCGCAGGATGGCGGCCTCGCGGGTCGCTTGCAGAAGGAGCAGGAAACACAGTCCCGCGCCGATCAAGACAGACACGCCGATCACCACCGGATAGAGCACCTTGAGCAGGGATATATTCTTTTCCAGTTGGGCGAGAACGATCCTCAATTCCTCATCCCAGATAATAAAGCGTAATTTGCCGCCATAAACATCCATGACTTTTTCCATCTCCGCACGCAATTGTGGCAGCTCTCGATTTTTCTTTGGATCGAGGCTGAAATGCGCCACCGTGAATTTGGTTTGGCTTCCTTCCATGGCTTCCAACACGGAGAGTGGGATTAATATATAATCTCCTCCCGAATTTATCCATTGAGTTTTGATGGTATTAACGGTGGTAGCCAGCCAGCCTGAGTATTGCCCAACGATGACACAGGTGTAAGTTTTACTGGATTGAGAGGTGATCTTAACCCTGTCACCGACATTAAGCTGCAATTGCTCCAGCAGGCTTTTCGGGAAAAGAGCGGGGACACCCTCATCCTGGATGTCTTCCAGCGTCCGTGGTGCGGCGAAGAGCTTCATGTCCCATCCCGCTGCAAAAATGAGCGAACCCGGATCTGCCAGGCCGGAATAGAACGTTTCCGGGCTGTCATAAGCATACACCGGGTAATATCCAGGAAATGCATCTTGAGGATCCAGTTTTACAATTTTGAACCAGAGCGTATCGGCCTCGAGAATACTGCTTTTCACGAAGCCGCTGTTCAATACGCTGTCGATGGTCTTCAGGTATACAATACCGCTTCCTGCGGTGGGTATTTCTGTGGTTGATTTTACTGAACGATCGGCCAGTACAATGTCGGCTTCCACCACGGTTGTATCGTAGAGTCGATCCACTTCCATTTGACTGCGCTCCATGGTCTGCAATATCCAACCCGAGGCCAGCATAAAGCCCAGGGCAATGGCCAGGGTCAGGAAGGATTTGAGCTTGGAACGCAGCACATGATGGATCACATACCGGCTCAAGGAGGAAGGAGTGTATTTTCTGCGCGCCGCGGGATCGGCTTCGCTCACAGGAGTTTCCTGTCGTGTGCTTCCAGCATGATCAACCGTGCTGGCCAAGCTTGAAGACAAGGAAGGAGTGGGCTGGTCTGATGCATTTTTTTTAGTTCGCTTTTGGACCCCTTTGTTTTGGGAAGTTTGGCCTTGAAGAAGCTCATAGACGGGTTTGTTGGCCAGGAAAAACACACCCAGCCAGGAAAACAAGGCCAGGAGAAGGAAAATTGCAGCGCATAAGCCAGCCAGGAAGAAGGGACTGAGGTCAGCGGAAGGAGAGACCCCGGCTGGCGTCGGAATGGTGGATAGGGATGTTTTGGCCTGGGTTAATGCATAATTCCAGGATGGAAGCCCGCCCAGGATGATCCCGAGTCCGCCCAACAAAAGCAGGGGCAGCATCAACTGCCCGTTGGCTTGCTTTTTGGGGACGCCTAAGGCTCTTAAAATAGCATAGTCCCGTTTGCGCGCCATCACGTAAAGAAAAACCGCCAGGATAAGCGCGACGACCATCAACAGACCAAAGACCTGGATATCCGCGGATAAGGAGCGGCGGATGGGATCCACCGCAGCCCAATAGGCCGGTCCATTGTTTTCGAGAAAATTCAGGCTGATGCCCAGCACCTGGAGGGGAACTTTATAGGCTTGAATGAACCCGGTTTCGTGACGCGAGGAGTCGAGAACAAAACTATAATCGATTTCAACTTTAAATTGATTTTGAGTCACTGATGTAAAGCCTGGCCGCAAACTGGAGGTTGGAATATATGCAAGATAAGCGATAAAAGTCGTTCTGTTATATAAACCAACGATCTTAAAGGTATCCTGGTAGGTTGGGTAGCTCCTCCAGGCAAGTGAATCCACGCCATCCCGAATTAACCCAAAATAGGTGTCTGTTAGCGGCCGGAAGGTGAGCGTGATCTCATCCCCCAGTTCAAAGCCTCGTATTCTTGCGAAATCCTCTGTCACCACGATCACTTTATTCCCGGTCAGATCGTCCTGGTGGTTCAGCCATCGTCCTGCGGTCAGGTAATAGTGGCGGGAAGCTTCCTGCGTTGTTGGCATGGCGCTCATATCCGCGGTGGCGATAATGAATAGCGTATGCAGGTTTTCATTCAGGACATCGATCTCATTTTTGAAGGGAGCCAGGATGGGATCGCTGATATCAATGCTTGCTCCTTGCGCTATCGGGATGTACCAAAGCTGTCCATCATCCAGCGGTTTTATCTTAAAATTGGCTTCGTGTGTGTTTTCCCAGGAAAAATCTAGCTGAACCCAATCTTTCCAACTGCGGATAAAATATCTTTGGCCGACTTCCATTTCTTGGATTAATGGAATGGCTGCTTCATTTCCTTCGAACATAAAAAGGAGACCTTTCGGTTGGCCCTGCCTGGCATCATCGGGGAAGGCAGCGAAAAGGGTATCAATGTTAAATTCGAGATAGTAGCCAACCGTTTTCCCATCTTCCGGCTTTTTAGCCCACGTCTTTACTTCCTCCATCTTGATAAGTTCACCGATAAACCATATATCCGTAGCGTGGACATTGGGCCAATATTCTTTAGGAAACCTTTTCATCACATCAGGACAGTTACAAATAAGCCAGTCTTGATTATAAGTATGCAGCATGACGCCTGAAACCAACTCCCGCTGGTCGCCATACGCGAAATAGGGGCTGGTTTCGATCAATTCGATCCCGGCTGAAATATCCCCCGATTGGGGATCTTTAATATTTTCGAGGACGCCAATGGAGCGGTAGTAGCTGCCTAAAACCCCTGTTTCGCGCTGCACCAGAATAAATCCAACTGCTTTCGTAATAAAGCCAAATGAAATCAACCCAAACAAGATCAATAAAAGTAAAGATCTGAATGGTTTGCGCAGACTGGATATCAAGCAAACATTTGTTTTCATAAAAATATTCAGCCGATCAGGTATCAAAAATATTATACGAAATTGCACTCCTGTGATTTGTTAAAAAACTATGGATGATGGTTTTTCTTTCTATTGGATTAGTATATTTTACAACCGCACAAATAGAAAGGGTAATCAGTTAGGTGTAATTTTCCCGTTAAAAACGGGAGAGCCAAAAACCTCTATAAATATTCCGGCCGCAAAGACCGGATCACATCCATTGACTCGAGAGCTTCTTCCAGGCGCAGTTCAAAGATCAGGGGTCCGTTAAAATTGGCAGCATGCAGGCGGTCCAGGAATAGACCCACCTTTAGGTCACCCTGTCCGAGCGTTTTATGATCCTCCCCGTAGCCGCGCCTGCCTTCAGGCATTTTCCTGCTGTCGTGCAGGTGCACCTCTGCCAGTCGTGGTAGAAGTCTCTCAAGCACAACAAAAAAGTCATACCAGCCCGGGAAGCCAGCCAGAACATGACCGGTATCCAGGCAGTATGACAGATCCAGTTCTTCAGCCAGTTCAATGGTCAGGTCCAGGGGGAATTCCACCGTCTCAATTGCCAGGCGTCGGCTGGGGATACCTGTTTGTTCCAACAAGGCCTGGATGCTTTCACGGGCTCCAGACTGAAACTGGCGCAGGATCAGGCTGCGCGCCATCTCGGAAATCTTCATATTTGAAAATTCAGCTGCCAGAGCACCCGTGGCATGCAGCACATACACCTCCGGATCCAAAGGCTGGCAAGCCAGGATGGCATCCACCAGGGCCTGCACTGAACCCAGCCGCACCGGTGTGAGCGGAGTGGAGGGTTCCACCGACCAGAGCGGAAGGTGCAGGGTATAACTGGTACCTTGCGCTTTGAGTGCAGCCAGATTTTGGATCGATTCGGTGTTAAAGGTGTGCGGCAGGAACAGGCTGAGATCACCCCCCAGTTCGATGGGGGCAAAACCTTGACCGGACAGGTTTCGAGCAAGTCCGGCGAGGTCAAAACCGGCAATATTTGCCATGATCTGTTCAGAAGACAGGTCGGGTGGTACCAGCGCATCGATCTGCAACCCCATTATTCCAAAACGCATATGCTTCCTCCTGTTATCCTAAGTGCAGAACAAGTGCCTGCTGCTTAATCTTCAGGCATTAAGGTGGTATGTATGATAGGGATTAACACACGGGTTGCCCCACACCATATGCATTTCACGTGCAGTCAGGTCCAAGACCAGAGCATTGATGGTTTTTTCATTATCAAGCGGTGTCTTGGCTTCGATGGAATGGTTGCAGATAGAATCAGGATAGTTTACATGGTCGCGCTGGATGGCTTGCAGGGTTTTGATGGTATGCAGGGGTGTGCGTTTGATCAGACCCAGGGCACGGAAATAGCGTACGCGTGAGTTGACCAGGTCCTCGGGTTCGCTCTCTATAGCGCACATGGTTTCTGAAAGATAGTTATTGGTATGCGCCAGGTAACCATCCTCGCCATAAATGATGGCAAAGCGCCGTGCAGAGACTTCCACACTGTACAATTCGCCGCTCTCATGCACCAGCATATGGTTGTACCCGGCTGCCCGCCGGGGACTGAGCATATGAGAAATGGCCACACCTGGAGAGGCTGCAGCCAGGACTGCACGGGAAACAAACAGGCGCGGCACGCCAATGCGCGAATCTGATGGATAGACCGAGTCGCACAATTGGGCGATACCATAGGCGTTGAAGCCGATGTTTGGCAGCAGACCGCCGTAGTTCATGGCAAGAAAAGGAGGTTCCTTATCCGGTGTGGCATGGACAATATAAACATCCGACTCATCCTCAGGAACCCAGTCTTCATTATGGGCCGCCAGAACGTGCCCATCGGCAGTGCGGTCTCCATTGACAGCCATACTGGTGCAGCGATCCAAATGCAAGGCGTCCGTGGTCACCGCTTCCATGGCGTTCAGGATGGCCACGTCTTCAAAGGCTACATTGGCACCTTCGGCTATGCCCTTTAATTCTTCCACATACTGCGGGTAGCGTTCATGCGCAAATGGCATGTACTTGCTGGCCTGAATGCGGGCACCTTCCCAGGTCAGTTCCAACTGCTCGTAGGCAGCCGCCAGCAGGATATGGGCGTTTTCCAGGGAATGCATCACCTGCGCCACGGTGGCTTCACCAATCTGGCGTCCCATCTCGCGGTGGGTTCCGGATACGGTGATCAGGGGAGGTGGATCCGGATGAAGGGGGGTGTTGGGTGGAATTTCCATGGGGTTCTCGCTTACCTGATATAAGTTACATAAGGGGTTACAAATAAATTGTACATCCTGCCAGGTGGCATACCAAGCCGGGCAGAAAGGCAGGGTCTGATATGTATAAACCCGACTGGTATATTTAATACCCGGTCAGCCCAGATAATCCCGCAAATGTTGGCTGCGGGTGGGGTGGCGCAGCTTGCGCAAGGCTTTGGCTTCGATCTGGCGGATGCGTTCGCGAGTCACGTTGAAATACCGGCTGACCTCTTCCAGGGTATGATCTTTGCCATCGATCAACCCAAAACGCAATTCCAACACCTGGCGCTCACGCTCTGAGAGTGCCGCCAGCGCAGATTGAACCTGTTCTCGCAGCATATCGCGGGCGGCGGCATCCATCGGTTCAAGAGCATCTTCATCTTGAATGAAATCCCCCAACTGGCTGCTGTCTTCGTCACCGACCGGACCTTCCAGTGAAACGGGTTCCTCGGCTGAACGCAGCACACGTTCCACCTTGCTGGTGGCTGCATTCCAATGGCGTTGAACGACCGGATCGAGTGGGCTGTCTTCGGCTTGAGAAAGTAGAATTGCCTGTACATCGGATGGGGAAAGAAAACCGACTTCGAGAGCCAGCTCTTCTGTGCTGGGATCGCGGCCCAATTGTTGGACCATGGAGCGCTGAACACGCAGGATTCGTGTGATTGATTCGAATAGATGCACGGGGATGCGAATGGTACGCGCCTGCTCGGCGATGGAACGATTGATCGATTGGCGTATCCACCAGGTGGCATAGGTACTGAATTTAAAGCCCCGGCGAGGGTCAAATTTATTAACTGCCCGCAGAAGTCCCAAGTTTCCCTCCTGGATCAGGTCAAGAAAAGTGATGCCCCGTCCCAGGTAACGCTTGGCAACACTGACCACCAATCGTAAATTAGCGCGGATGATGGCTTGCCCAGCTTCACTGGCTCGATAATGAATCATGTCCATTTCCTGGCGGAGTTCCGCCTGGGAGGGAAGTTTCTGATATAAGGTGCGCTTCATTGGAAGGGTATTATTTTTCCGGAAATATTCCAGCAACCAACTCCCGACCCTTTCCGGCAAAATATAATACACTAAAAAGATGTAAAAAATATTGGCAACCAGGCTTTCCCAAACCTTATCCTTGCACCACATCTCATTGCTGAGATAGGAGCGCAGGTAGGATGGAGATTGAGTTTGCCAATCCTTGTGGAGCATCTGTGCCTCCGCCAGCACGAGGCTTTGATCCGGCAAGGGCAGCCCCAGGCGTTTGGCATCCACTTCCATGCGCTCCCAGGCAGTGTTGAGCTCACCCAGGGCAGCATGGTAGATGGCATGTTCATCGGAAGCCGCATTTCGTCCGGGGCCACGACGCACAATGGCTTTGATCAAACGCTTGGCCTCCACGATGCCTGCCAGTCGAAACTCACTATCGGAATCCAGAAGTTTGACCTGCCCGATCTCGCGCAGGTAAAGACGAACCGGGTCATCGGACATTTCCGTTGCCAAAAATGGTTTTCGCCCGATAATGGACTTGATGATATTGGTACCGTTCAAGTCCAGGTCGGCATCGTTTTCGAAGTCAGCAGAATTGATTTCATCTGGTTCTATGTCCAGGTCAAGTTCTTCATTCACTTCCAATTCATCAATATCCGGCAGGGAAAGAGACTCATCAACAAGAACTATTTTTGATAAGTCTGGTATGTTCTCACTTTGGCGCCCCGGCAATTGTGGCTTTGATTTGGCTGTTCGCGGCATATTTAACTCTAGCGGTGTCCCGTCAACTTCCGGTTGGCCTGGTCGAGCATCTGGCGGGAATGTCTGGCTCGATTCACCAACTCCATATAGGTATTTTCATGCAAGTCACCCTGTTCCTGGGCATCTTCCTGAAAAAACCGCAATTGATTAATACTTGCATCGATCCCCAATCGACGCATCTTGAGCACTGTACGTATCAGGTCATCCAGTACCCGTTCTTCCACTGGATCCAATTTCACTGGTTTACCCAGAATTTCTTCCACCACCCCGATCAATGAGTCTGGCAGATGATCCAGCAGATATTCATCCGGCTGACTATCATCCTGTTCCAGTGATTGACGGATCAGGCGGAACAACTCCTTATGGTCAGTATACCCGAAATCTTCAAAACCCATGCGGCTCAACGAGGCTTCCTGCAGAAGGCGGTCGATGCGATAAAGCAAACCCGGACGACGCAGCAGCACGCCAAGACAATGTAATTCCAACAACTGGACGGCTGAGGCTGGCTGGTTTTTTTTAACCATGTCTTCCGCAGGTCGGGAAACTTCCTGCCTGGTTTGCGGGTGCATTTTTTTTCCTGTTACTGGACGCCTTTCGATCAGGGAGCGCTCATCCAGGTGCAGGAAGCGCGCCAACCGTTGACGATAGGTGTCCCGCTCGATCGGGTTGGGCAGGTCTTCTATCAACGGCAGCACCTGGCTGGCTATCTCAGTCTTAACCTTGGCATCTTCCAGGTCGCGCCCATCTGCCAGGGCATGCATGACATGCACCACCACCGGCTGGGCAGCCGCGATCAGTTCTGACCATTGTCCGGCATCGCGCTGCACCACTTCATCCGGGTCCAACCCATCCGGCATGGAAGCCACGCGCAGGTCGGCCTGAAGGCGGGCTTCGTGCCGCAGCAGACCGCGTGCATCAAAAGCAATTTCAGCCGTGCGGTCGAGGGATTGACGGGCAGCCTCCAACCCACGCATAACCGCGTGCTGTCCGGCGGCATCCGGGTCCAGCGCCAGCACAATGCGGCGGGAGAAGCGTTTCAACAGGCGCATCTGGTCTTCTGTCAGGGCAGTTCCCATCGGTGAGACCACATTCTCAAACCCGGCCTGGTGCACTCCGATCACATCAAAATAACCTTCCACGATAACAGCCTGGTCAGCGGAACGGATGGGCTTGCGCGACCGGTCCAGACCATACAGCAGGTGACTCTTGGAGAACAGGGCAGTCTCAGGTGAATTGAGAAATTTGGGCATGTCCTCCGGGCTCAGACTGCGCGCTCCAAACCCGGCCATGCGGCCGCGTTCATCCCGGATCGGGATCATGATGCGGTTGCGAAAACGGTCGAAATACCCGCCGCTGTCACGTTCCGAGACCAGTCCCGCCTCGCCCAGTTCGTCGGGACTATGCCCGTTCTTGTTCAAATGATTCAGGGCAGCATCCCATGCAAGAGGTGCGTATCCAAGCCCCCAGGCTTCGATGGTTTCAGCGCGCATAAAACGCTTGTCACGCAAGTAGGCCAGCGCCTCCTGCCCGGCAGGGGTGTTCAAAAGCTGGTGGCGGTAAAATGTGACCGCCTCTTCCAATAAATTGCGCAGGTTATCGTGTTCTTCTTTTTCGACTGCTTGCTGCGGGGAGAAGGTTTGTAACTCCACGCCTGCCTTGCCAGCCAGGTAACGCAAGGCTTCACTGAAATCCCAGCCTTCCTTTTTCATGACAAAACTGATGGCATCGCCGCCTTCGCCGCATTGACCAAAGCAGCGCCAGGTGCCGCGCTCCGGTGATACGATAAACGAAGGTGTCTTCTCAGCGTGGAATGGGCACAGACCGGAGTAATTCTTTCCAGCGCGGCGCAATTTGACCGTCTCAGACACCAGGTCAACGATATCAATGCGTGCTTTTACGTCATCAATTTGGGACATAGGCTTGTTGGAATTATAGGCTCTAATGCAAGGCTGTGCAAGCTGCGGGTATGGTCATCACGCCCCTGCGCGGAATCGGAAATACCCGGGTTTTCTTCATCTTTATCCCATCTGACCGGATTGGCAATCATATAATTCGCAATGCGTTCGTAATCTTTTTGGTCGCGAATCATGTGCTCATAATAATTGCGCTGCCATAACCGTTTGGTAAACGGTGACCAACCCTATTTATTTACACCACTAATATATTCATGGGTGGTAATGGATTTGAAGCCCGGGATTGGGCAGGTACAAGACCTGCCCCTTGTATTGATCATGATTATTCCATGAAAATGATTGGGCATGACTTGGAAAACATCCAATAATTTAACGGATGCCACTGTCATAAGCAACATCCACCCGGGTGAATTGACCTGCCAGCACAACAAATGGCTGCTCGGCAGCAGAGGGCATGACGTTGGGGGATTCGGGGTGCAGGATGTAGTCTCCGGGCACCAATGCGATCTTGAAAGCCCCATTTACATCCGTTTGGAATTGGGTCACCTTGTCTCCCGCGGGGGTCAGAACGGTGAAACTGGCCTGGTAGGGTTTATCGGCACAGTCCATTCCCTCCTGAACAACCGGGCAGGTTGGGCCGATGGTGACCTGGCCCTCTATTCCGCTGTCCACGGGTGTGGGACTGGCCGGGCTGCAAGCGCCCAATAACAATACCAGGTAAAGCAGGGTAATTTTGCGTAACATGATTCACCTCTCCAACCAGAACAAAAGCGGCAAGCCCAGGTACTGCCCGGATGTCAGGCTGAAACCACCCGGCAGGACGGCATTGCTGTTGATATCCACCAGGTTAAAATTCAGGCCATAGCCCGCCTCAGCTTCCACGCGGCGCATGACCAGCAGGGATTTGCCATCCGGCGACCAGACCAGCTTTTCGGTCACTTTGCCTTCCGAGAGGTTCAGACTTTTCGAAACTCCCGGCCAGGTGACCAGGGTGTGAAAATTCTCGGTAATTTTCCCGGAATAGTCACTGACCGTGACCGTGCTGAGCGCCAGGGTGGAGCCATCCGGTGACCAGGCCATATCGATCAGGCGGTTGCCGGGCACATACAGATTTTTGGTCTCCTGCCCCTTGACCAGGGTCAGGTCATTCCAGGTGTCATCACTGCTTTGCAAAAAAGCCAGCGTGCCATCCGAACTGACACTGAGACGCCCAAGGTATGGCACTGCTACAGCCGGGCCGCCAGCCACACCTGTGGAGAACAACTTTTCGACCGTGCAGGTGTTGGCGAGGTCACAACTGCCCTGGTTCCAGTAGATCATTTCGGCATAGCGCGCAGGGATCAGTTCGATGGGCCGCTCTCCCGCAATGCTCAGGCGGGTCCTGGTCGCATCCTGCGTGGAGATAAGGTAGATGAAGTTCTCGCCATCCTTCAGAATGGCTGCCACCTGTCCGGAAGGCAGGAAGAAGGCCGGCTGCAGGTCTGAGGTCACCAGTTGGTCAGTCAGCAGCGTACGGCTGGCATCCGCCAGGTTGAGGCTGTAAAGTTCATTGGAAAAGCGCATGAGCGCCCGGGTTCCGTCTGCAGAGATATCCAGCAGGGAATAACCGGCGGATGCCAGGGCATACCAGTCAGTCCCGTTCATATCGCCGCGATAGATACCCAGCTTTTCAGAGAAATCCAGACCGCGCCGGGTCAGGTCGAAGAGAATATCCGGCACAGATTCAGATGCTGTTGTAAAAGGCTGTGCCTGGGAATAGGGCAAACTTGCAGCCGGGGCAGGCGTGAAAGCCGGGTCGGGAGTTTGCACAGCCTGGGTGCCGGAAACCACGGGCGTAACCATCCCCCCGCCAGCCAGGCGGCGCCGGAGGGCGTCCAGCACCTGCAAGGCAGTGAAGCTGCGCATGTTCCAGGCAGCCACGGTGATATGGAAGCCTTCCGAGTCACGCGCCCAATCAATGCCATGATCGGTCAACGGCTGAACAGCGCGCCAAAAATTCCACATAGGGATGTCGTATTCATAGGCCAGTTGGGCAACGGTTAGGTTGATGCTGTTATCGCCTTCCATATTATCTGCTTTGGTAACCAAGATTGGCAACACACCCCTGGAGATGGCATATTCGATGATCTGGCGCGTGTAACCAGCATAGGTCTCGGGGGACCGACCTTCGTACCAGACCTCCAAACTGACGATCACCATACTGGGTTTGTGCAGTCGAATTTCACATTCCAACGGTGTTTCACCGCTGCTACAGGCATTGGGGTCTGCCCATAGGGGTAGAAGGACCGAAGCTGCATTAAACCCGCCGCGCACCGACTGGCTTTCCCGCCCAAAAGAGCCAGCGTAGTAGTCGATGGTTTCCTGCAGATATTGATACTGGTCTGTCAGGTCGTATTGCCCTGGTTTATCGTAGATTCCCAGGAAGGCCTCAGGGATGCTCTGGCAATCGCCCACTTTGGAGAAAGCGTGCAGGTCGTTGCCCAGGGCCAGGCCCTGTTCGTAGATCTGGATGGCGCGCGGGCTGATCTCGGGGATGATGGGCCAATCCTGCCATTGTTCGGGTTTGAGGCGCAGGTCGGGAGTGGGTGAATAATCCGGTGTAGGGCTGGAGGTAAATTCGGGGGTAGGTCTGGGCTGGGTTGGATCGGGGGTGGAGGTAAGCGAAGTCTGCCCGGCCGGCACGGTGGAGGTGGGCGTGAGTCCCGCTGTGGGCGCGCAGCCTGACAGTAAGATGACAGAGGTCAGCAATAAGTGGAGGATTTTGGTTAACCGAGTCATATGTTCCTTCAAAATATTGCCTGATTATACATCGGTTGACGGTTGACAGTGGTTAGCGTGTTCAAATTAACTAAGATGTGAGGAACGAATAGGAGGAACGATGAGGAACGAATATATCTCGCCAATAGTGGATTGGCAGGATTCATTTGGTTTTAAAGGTACAGAACATCTTTTCCCACGAATAGAGGTCGGGATTGCTTCCTTTCGGGAAACCTTTGAGAATCCCGTCGAATTGCCAAAGTACAAGCCCCAGTGCTCATGGTCTGGATACGCAGTCATTGCGCTCACCTGATCGGGTTAGAGAGTGCAAACCTTCCTCGTTTGATCATCATACATATGCTTCTACTCACCATATCAGATTTTGTCACTGCGAGCGCAGCGTGGCAGTCTCCTCTCCGGCATGGGGATTGCCACCCCAAAAAGCATCGGGGTCTTCGGCGTCGCAGGGAGGACACGATAAGCCAGTGCGTATGTGCTCCTCGCAAAGACAGAAGATAGAGCTTTTTTGCATTGAACAGCAGCATTCTGCCACTGTGGAATTAATCGCAATTATGGACGTGAGTAGATACAGGCTCATTATAGAACATATGGGCTAATAATACAACCCCCCATTTTCTATTTTTCCCGGAGAAAATCAGAATGGGAAATACGAATGAAAGGCAGGCCAGCCTCCAGCTAAAATAAAATTCTATTTTTTCTCCTTCGACCATACAACCGCAGAGACTGTTCCAAAAGATCAGAATAAATAACAGAAATTGGTGATGAGGCAAAGATTACTTTAAGTTGAGAAGTATAATGTGTGACATAAATGCGTACTTCTTCTTTCTCTCAACAATTTCTTGGTTATGTTCTGGCTGCCATCCTCGTTGCCACCACGACGATAATCTTTTTCCTGCTCCGCGACACACTGGAAACATCGCTGGTGGCACTGTTGTATTTGCTGCCAGTCGGTTTGATCACCGATCTATGGGGCTTGGGACCGGGAATCACTTCGGCATTGAGCGCATTCCTGGCTTTCAATTATTTATTTATCAAACCTTATTACACATTTGCTGTTCACCAACCGATTGATCTGGTGATCTTGATGGTCTTTTTGATCGTTGCAGTGGTCATCAGCCAGTTGGTGGGACGCGCCCAGTCGGGAATGGCCACAGCCAGGGCTCGTGAACGAGAGGCGACCCAACTCTACGAACTCAGCACCGTGCTGGTTGGACTGCACGACGAACGGGTGATTGGACAGGTGCTGGCCGATTATATCCAGACCACGTTCCAGGGGGAACGCCTCGAACTGGACCTTGGCACTGCTTACCCGCAAACGATCATTCTCCCAGTGGGCGCGTCCGCCCCAGACCGTCCGCCGGAACTGAGGTTGCCAATCCAGGCGGCGCGCGGCGCACTGGGAGAGATCAGGCTGTGGTGGGCCGCGCCAGGCCTATCGTCCAATGAGAAGCGTCTGCTGCAAACCTTTGCCAGCCAGGGAGCCCTGGTTCTGGAGCGCGCTCGTCTGGCTCAGACAGAATCCCGCGCCAGAGTCCTTGAAGAAAGCGACCGGTTGAAGTCCGCCATTCTATCATCCGTTTCACACGAACTGCGCACGCCGCTGGCAACCATCAAGGCGTCCATCTCCAGCCTGCGCAGCGGCGAGGTTAATTGGAATTCAGCCGCCCGCTCGGAATTGATTGCCATAATAGACGATGAATCCGACCATTTGGACCTAGTGGTCGGAAACCTGCTGGACATGTCGCGGCTGGAGGCCGGGGCTTTGCACCCGCGGCGGGAATGGAACATCCTATCGGAGATCGTGGGGGGTGTGCTGGTGCGGATGCATCGGCTGACCGGTAACTACAAAATTGAGATCGACATTCCCGAAGACTTGCCGCTCCTGCCGGTGGATTATGTCCAGTTGGTGCAGGTTTTCACAAATTTATTAAGCAACAGCACCAAATATGCCCCACCCGAAACGGTAATCCGCATTGACGCCAGAGTGCGGGACGAAACTTCGATGCTGGTGCGGGTCAGCAACCAGGGGCCGCATGTCCCCGAGGAAGACCTGGAGCGTATTTTCGACAAGTTCTATCGCATCACTGCCGCCGACCGTGTGACTGGCACTGGACTGGGGCTATCGATTTGCAAGGGTATTATTGAAACGCATGGCGGGCAAATTTGGGCTGAAAACCTGCCGGGCAGTTTTGCCTTCAACTTTACCCTTCCCTTGACCTGGAACGGTTTCCCGCCGCCGCACCTGCCGCTTGAGCCGGAGCAGACATGAACTCCGCACCCCACATTCTGGTGATTGACGACGAGCCGCAGATCCTGCGTGCTCTGCGCACCATCCTGACCGAAAAGCAGTTTAAAGTCACCACAGCCAGCCGCGGTGAAGAGGGCCTGACATTGGCCGCGACCAGCCTGCCAGACATTATCATCCTCGACCTGGGTCTACCCGATATGGAGGGGATCAAAGTTTGCGCCCGGCTGAGGGAGTGGACCGAGTGCCCGATCATTGTGCTTTCTGTTCGGGATGGCGAGCGCGACAAGGTGGCCGCCCTCGACAAGGGCGCAGATGACTACCTCACCAAGCCGTTCGGGATCGAAGAGCTGCTGGCCCGGGTGCGGGTGGCCCTGCGCCACTCGGCCCGGACGATGGGCAGTCCGGTCAACTTAGTTATCGCCGGGCCGCTGGAGATCGACCTGGCATGGCATCGCGTTACGCGCGATGGCGGAGAGGTCAAGTTGACCGCCACCGAGTACAATTTGCTGGCCTACCTGGCCTCGAATCGCGGCCGAGTGCTGACCCACCGGAGTATCCTGACCCACGTCTGGGGACCTGCCGACTCCGACCACACCGAATACCTGCGAGTTTATATGCGCCAATTGCGCAAGAAACTGGAAGAAGACCCCGAACGCCCGCAATACATCCTGACTGAGCCAGGGGTAGGGTACCGGTTTATTGCGGATGAATAGGTTTGCAATCGCAAACATTTCACAGCAGAACAATCGTTGTTACAAATAATCCAGCGGCCTTTGGGGTACAAATTTAATTTTCGCACTTAGGTGCGATGCTGCCGCAGACCTTACAACGCCCTGACACCAGGGCATTTTTATTTTAATTTAATGGGATTGGCCAAATTCTTTGTCACCGTTTAACACCCGTTGATTATGATTGTTGGAGAAAGAAAGGTGCCATGAACAAATTAACCTCCCTCACACAAGTCTACTCGTCAACGCAATTGTCCGGCAGAACAGTTGCTTTGCCATTTCCCGTGCGGCGTCTACTTGTTTTGATCCCAGATTCGGTTTTTATTCCAAGCGAACTGGCCGAACGCATCTGGCAGTTGTCTTCTTCCACTCATTCACAGGTGCTGCTCCTGGGTCTGTGCCCGAACCCAACCATGCAATTAATGCTCAGACGGCAGTTGGTAACCTTGGCTGGATCCATCCGGGATAACAGCGTGACAGTGGAAATATTAATGGAAACCAAGAAACGCTGGAGCAAAAATGTAGAGCAACTCTGGCAGCCCGGCGACCTGGTAGTTGGGCTGGCTCAAAAGCGCGGAGGGTGTTACCACCAGGAATTGAGTGAAATCCAGCAATCCAACTTACAGATACCGGTTTATATCCTTTCTGACCTTCATCTGGAATCTTACGAGAAAATGTCGTTTCTTTCGGAGGCAGCTTTATGGCTGGGAGCAGCTGGAATTATGGCCGGTTCCTTCTGGATTCAAATCCAAATTACCCACCTTCCCCAAAATTGGGGGCAAACCGTTTTGTTGTGCCTGTCCGTTTTTGCTGAAATTGCCATACTTTGGGCGTGGAATTTGATGCTCGGGTAACAATCAAAAATTCCTCATTATCTGATCTAAGTAGGTAAGAATGTCAATCAATATAAACCAAAATCATCTGCCAGTCTACCTGACAGAGGAATACGAGCGCCAACAAGAACTGTTCTCTGTCCAGCCTGCCATTATCCAGCGCTTTCTTGAGGCGCAGGGGAAGCAGATCGCTGGTGCCATTATTGAAGGTGATTCGCAGATCCGCTTCAACCTGCCAGACCGGGTGGTCAGCACCCTGGAAAATGTGGACCGACCCGCACTGGTGACCATTCCCCAGTACCAACGCAACCATTCCGCGGGTCATTTCATCAACCGCTTCACCAAGATTGAACTGTATAAGGAATTGCGGAACACATTCAACAGTCTGGATCAATCTCCCGACCGGGCAGTCTCCGTGGCAGCCGGTTTGCTACGACATTCCACCGTTATACACATGGTCTACAACATGCTGCCCGCCGGGCGGGGCGTCATCTACCGGCCAGCCAACAAAGAGGAGACCATAGCCTCCATCCCTGCCAGTGACCAGATGAATATTCAATCAGCGTTGACCGCCGCAAGTGATGCCATCATTGAAGAAAATGGGACGGGAGCAGAGGTTGCCAAAGCGCTGGTTCCGTTCGTGCCGTATGCGCGCGCGTTTTACCTTCCGCAATGGGTGGCATTTGGCGAGAAGGGTGAACTGCTGGTCAAGTCACTTGAAGAAGCAGATGCGCACATCCGCTCGATGCAGAGATTCATGGAGGTGTTATTTAAGGCAGTCGCCCTGGCCCCCTACATCTCCACCGATCCGGAATATTCCAAGAAAAGATATGGAATGCTCGGTCAATTGGTCAACCAGGGACGTGCCCTGGCCATTTACCAGACCCAAGACATCATCACCCAAATCAAAAAACGGGCTAAGACTGGCAGTTTGAACCGTGGACTGAGCCTCAGCCTGCCCTATTTCGACGACCAGGATCTGCGGATCAACGAATCGAATATCGAAGTGATCCCCGCCGGGCGCATCATGTTCGTCCCGGCCTTCGTCATCCGTGCTGTCCGGCAAGAAGCAATGAAAGTCAGCCAAGACACGCGCTTCAACCCATCCACTCGCAAGCATTTGATGTATTTGCTAAATCTTTTAGAAAATGCTTTTGAAAGCGAAAGTTAAAAAGGTAATCCCATGTTCTTTTCAATCGGTATTCTTATCGTTATCATTTTTCTGGTCATGCGCCTGGCACCGCGTGAAAAACAGGAAGATGCCAATATCCATGGCGCCGGGCAGATCGGTTTGCTGGCTGCCCTGGCACTGTTTGGGGTTGATTATTTCACATCCTATTTCTATGCCACTGGTGAACTGATGAGTGCCCTGCACCCTTATGGCCTCCAGAAATATGCCTGGATCGTAGTGTTGGTCATCGCCTTTACCAATGCGGTTTTCGGGATCCTGTATATGTACTCCCTGGGTATATTCAATGAAGGCGGTGGTTCCTACACGGCCTCCATGCGCTACCTTTCGCCTGGGTTGAGCCTGATCGTAGCGGTGGTGTTGCTTCAGGATTACATCTTTACGATCGTTGTTTCGAGTCTCTCCGGTGTTGACCAGTTGCTTTCGATTGGCAATTTGTACAACATTCAATGGCTAATCCGGGTCGGGTTGGGAATATTTCTGATGGCAATTACTTGGTTCCTGACCATCCGTGGACGGGGGGAATCGGCCCGGGTGGTATTCACCATGTTAGGTATTTTTGTTTTGATGACCATTGTGCTGGCTGTAGGGCTTTTCTTAGCCAAGACACGCGGCGTTCCAGCAGTGGTTTACCCGGAGAACATCCAACCCGCCACCATCTGGCAGGCAGCCTTTCATATGCTGACCTCATCCATGAAGGGTTTAGTTGCATTGACCGGTTTGGAGGCCATGTCTAACGGCATCCAGTTTATTAAAAATGAAGATTTTCAACTGGTGCGATGGGGCAAGAAGCATATGTCTCGCCTGAATAAACTCTGGGAATTCTACAGCGGCAAGTCAGGCATCGGGCGCATGGTGCAAACCTCCTTTCTTTTTTATGGAGGCATCACCACTACCTTCCTAGCTTATTTTGCGATCCACTTCAATGTCTATGATGGCACTCTCGGGCGATCCCTGATTGCTAACCTGGCTTTCATCGGGTTTGACCAGATCCCGGGCGGAAATATTCTTTACTGGGCATACCAGATCCTGGCGGTTGGACTGCTGGCCGCAGCCTCCATGACCGCCTTTCAGGATCTGCAGGCCACCGAATGGCGTGACGTGGCCATGGGCGAGATTCCAGAAATCATCGTTTACCGTGACCCGCGCGGCACATTCACCCGATCAGTGACGATTGGTTTCATCGTGACCGCCATCATCGCCTTTCTGATCAAGGGTCAAACTTCGGCGGGAATTCCTTACTACGGCATTGGCGTGTTCATGCCTATTATGATGATGGGATTTGCCATCCGCAAGCATATCCTGGCGACTTTCACTGGCAAAGCCCGCCGCTGGGGCGGCCTGGCCGCAGGTTTTACCGCCCTGCTTTCCGGTTTTGTATTTGTTGGTCAGATCATTGGCAAATGGCAGGAAGGTGGCTGGGTGGTGCTGATTTCGTTTAGTATCCTGATTGTTGTCGCCAATCTCGTTCTGATCTCGCCCATCGGCGCCCGTGACCCGGTCACCATCCATCGCATAGTGCGTGAGAAGGCCCGTGTGCAGGGAGCCATGGCTTCCATCGTTGAGTGGCAATCCCTTCGTATGCAGGAATATCGTTATACCTTGCTAATCGGCATCTCTCGCTTCTTCGAACTCTTCGGTGTCCACCGCCCGGTAGGATACGAACCGCCTGCCATCGCTGGAGATTATGACCATGCCTTGCATGTGGATCGCCCCGAAGCGCCCTCCCTGCTGGCACAGTATCTCGATAAGCCGGAACCGAAACTCGGCGGTGCGCCCAAAGAGACCACACCCGGCGAAAAGGATTCCTGAACCGGCGCGTATGCGACGCACCTTGCCAGGCGAATTTTCCAAGTTTGACGAGCATGCTGTCAAACAGATGAGTCGCGGTATCGAACTCATTCGATACCGGTGTTATGCGGATAACTTGCCCTTATTTGAACTGGTTAATGCCACAACTAGTGATGCCGAAGAAAGAAATGATCCAGAGCGAGATCGAGTCCACAAAAAGACCTGACAGGTTTCCGTAGAAGTTTGATCAACAAGTCGAATTTGATTCACAGAATTACGATTGACCCAGGTCACGATGAAACCTGTCAGGTTTGAACGCGTCGGCTGGTGTATTAGTTGTATGGGTTGACTGAGGAAGAGATCAGGATCGTGGAGAATAAGACCTGATAAATACCTGGCAGGTTTCCATAGAAGTCTGATCAATCGAGTAGACAATGATTCACAGACTTGCGATTGGCTCAGGTCACGATGAAACCTGTCAGGTCTGAATACGTCCAATCCGCAGCAGATATGAGTCAATGGGAGCGGGAGATTGATCAGTTGGTGTACGAGTTGTATGGATTATCGGAAGATGAAATCAAGATCGCGGAAGGGCACCCCCAAGAACACGGGGACACGCCCCCAGAAAACGGGGCGGGTCGATAAGGCAAGACCCGCCCCTACCTCCAACCGTCAACTGGCACCGGGCTCGGGCCAGGCAGCAGCCATCTTTTTACAATGAGAAAGCATTATTCAGCCTCTGACATTACTAATGTGACTTATGAAAACTGGTATATAATAGAAAAAGATTTTGCAATATTTGACCCGGAAATTTACATAATCCTATTCGCAGCCCATACCCCGTGATATTTACCTTTCAGCAAGATTTTATCAGATTATCCAGGAGAATAGAATAACACTATGTGGGTATTAATAATTCGTTCTCCTTCCAGCGCGCCAATCGAATATGAAGTAAAGCCCGGAAAAAATACCCTCGGACGAAAGCCTGATAATGATATTATCATCGCGGACGAGTCTGCCTCGCGCTTGCATGCAGAGATCTACTGCCAGAATGGTCTTGCTGTTATTAATGACCTGGGAAGCACCAATGGGACGTATGTAAACCGGGAGCGAATCACCAAGCCGCATGCTTTTCAGTCTGGGGACCAGATTCGTATTGGCCAATTTGTCATCAATGCTACCTTTCAGGAAAATGGTGCCACCCCACCCCTTGTTTTGGCACTCTCGGGCACCCGTCCACTCACCCGTGATCTTCTTCTTGAATCGATCGATCAAAATGCCGTATTCCTGGATGTTGTTTCCAGCCGGCTGACCATGATCCTCAACCTGGATACAGCGCTGAAGGAAATTGCCGAGTTGACACAGCAGGCAATGGGAGCTGAGAAAGCCGGGGTGATCCTGGCAGATTATTTCGACAAGCTGGATGATTTGGAATTACCAGGTTCAATTACCCGGCAGGCAATTGAACTGCATTCGGTAGTGATCGTCCCCGATCTGAGCTCACAGGATAAGCAACCTGAAAGCAGTGATGTTCAGCACCAGATTTGCTCGGCTTTGTGTGTTCCAGTCATAATTGAGCAGGACGTGGTCGCTCTTATATACGCCTACAAGACGGATCCCCTCGCCAGGCCCTTTAGTCAGCACGATGTACAGTTGGCAGTAGCGATCAGTCACCAAGTTGAGCTGACCATCCAACGCGAGAAACTGCTCCAAGAGGCTCAAATGTTGGAGCTGTTAGCCAATACCGACAGCTTGACAGGACTCCATAATCGCCGCCAGATACTCAATCTGGCAGAGTTCGAGTTTCAACGTTCTCAACGCTTCAAACATCCGCTGACACTCCTCATCTTGGACCTTGATGATCTGAAGCAAATAAATGACAACCATGGTCACCTGGTCGGCGATCAAGCCCTTCAGGTTGTCGCCGAGAATAGCAAGAAACAAATACGTAATGAGGATTCCATAGGCCGCTTCGGCGGCGACGAGTTTGTCATATTACTTGTAGAGGCCACTCTGAAAGATGGCCGTGTAGTCGCCGAACGCATTAGTCACAGTATTAGCGATTTGCTTATTAATACCCCGGATGGTTCACTTAATATTACGATCAGCATCGGGATCGCTACCAGTAACGGAAAGTCTTCAATTCTGACTGACCTGCTCAACCAGGCTGATACTGCATTGAGGAAAGCAAAAAAGGCTGGCAAGAACCAAGTTGTAGTAGCTGAATGACTTGGGAAAGTCGGTCTGTTGAAAGAATAATCTCACACTGCATCTGGGGTTCTGCTTCGTTTTTTGGGAAGGGAATAAAAAAAGAGGGCGCACACGCCCCCCAAAAACACGGGGACACGTAGGTGCGCCCCAATCCCCTTCGGGGACCTGCGGCGGGGCACCTCCCCGAAAAGCACGGGGAGGATAGTTTGTTTTCCAGCTCGTGAAATGGGTGGTTATGCTATAATTTTATTGTCCCATTCTAATTTAACGGATTGTCTATAAGGTATTATGCGTTCCGCTCACACAAATGTTGGACCGTTTAACGGTGTATCTGTTTTTCCGCAAGGACACGAACTACTGTAACAAGGAAGGTTTACAACAATGGAAAGCGTACTCGTTTCGTGGAGTGGCGGAAAAGATAGTGCCCTGGCTCTATATGAAATCCTCAAGAATAAAAACTACCAAATATCCGCCTTGCTCACAACTGTGACCGAAGACTATGACCGAATCAGCATGCACGGCGTTCGGCGAATTCTGCTTGAGCGACAAGTTGCCTCGTTGGGCTTTCCGCTTGAAAAAGTGTTCATTTCAAAGAATGCGTCCAATGAAGAATATGAATCGAATATGGGACAGGTTCTTACAAAATATAAGGATATGGGTGTTACCTCCGTTGTGTTTGGAGACATATTTCTGGAAGACCTGCGGAAGTATCGGGATGACAAACTTGCAACACTGGGTATGCAGGGCATTTTCCCTATCTGGAAAAGAGACACTCAAGAACTAGCTCGTTCTCTCACAGCATTGGGTTTCAAAGCGATCACTACCTGCGTTGACACCCATACGCTTGGCAGGCAATTTGTTGGTAGAGTGATTGATGAGCAATTCCTGTCCGAACTGCCTCCAACTGTTGATGCGTGCGGCGAGAACGGCGAATATCACTCTTTTGTGTACGATGGACCGATTTTCAAAGAGAGAGTTTCATACATACCTGGAGAAATCATTTTACGAGAAAACCGTTTTTGCTACTGTGATTTGATACCCGACTAAAGAGCAAATGTCTTGCTCAAAAAGCGGCGGCCTGACACCGTGTGCAGCGGACCCCTGGAAGAGCACCAGGGACAGGCAGGTGAATGTTGAGAACATTAGGCTGGTCCAGGATCTTATACCTTATTCCAATGAACGATTATAAGGAGGTACTATGTCAACAACGCTCACCCCTCATCCGATTCAAGTCAATAGATATGCACCTGCCAATCTGATTTTAGCCTATTGGTTATCGGGCACTCTTGCCGTTGTGACCCTGGTAAAGTCGGCTATCGGCGCCTTTTTCCCGAGGATATTTCGTGATCCTCCCATGCCCGCTGGTAATGCCCAGGGTACTGATGTTGTAATCCTCATGGTTGCCATTCCCATCCTTGTAGCCTCGATAATCCTGGCAGCACGAGGTTCATGGAAAGCGCAGATTGTCTGGTCTGGCACGCTCAGCTATATCCTCTACAACTCGGTATTTTTTGCCTTTGACATCGCCTTCAATCCACTATTCCTGCTCTATATAGCATCGCTTTCACTTTCACTCTGGTCAATTGTGGCATTACTAATCCAGGTGGATGTGGATGAAATGCGCGCCCGGTTTGCCACCAATTTGCCAGTGCGGATTTTTGCAATTTATATTCTAGTCACCTCTGTGTTCTTTTTCTTCACCTGGATGTCCCAGATTGTCCCTGCCATGTTTGAGCCCACGACACCAGGCTTTCTTCATGGAACGAACATGCTAACCAGCCCGGTCCATGTGCTGGATTTGGGATTTGCACTCCCTCTTGGCATTCTTGGCGCGGTGTGGTTGTGGCAACGAAAGAGCTGGGGTTATCTCCTCGTTGGTTTAATGCTCTCGATGCTGACTATCGAGACAGCGAGCATCGCGGTTGACCAGGTGTTTGGTCATCTTAGTGATCCGACAGCGTCTTTGGGTGCAGTTCCGTTATTCGCGGTGCTCACACTGGTCGGTTTGGTAGTTGTCATCGCGTACCTCCGTTACCTGCGCCCGGACGCCACAGGAGAAGGAAATGATCCAGCGTGAGATCGAGTCCACAAAAAGACCTGACAGGTTTCCGTAGAAGTTTGATCTACGAGTCGAATTTGATACACAGAACTTTCGATTGACCCAGGTCACGATGAAACCTGTCAGGTTTGAACGCGTTGGCTGGTGTATGGGCTGTTCGGGTTGACCCCCACCCCAGCCTCCCCCAAATCCGAAAATCAGAATTTGGGGGAGGAGAATTTCATTTTAGAAAAACCGATAGCCGGGAAAACCTTCAGGGTCTAGCGGCGCTCATACCACCAATCTTCTGTATGCAGGTAACCAAGCAAAGCCTGCGAAGCTACCCAGCGTAACGGTTCGGGAGGCCATGAAACAGGTTTGCGGTTGACAAACCAGATTGAGGTCAGATCGGTTTTACGTTCGAGCAACAAATCGGCCAGATTCTGCCCATTAAGATGTGTCGGCGCGACGCCATGCCCCACACAGCCGAGACTATACCAGGCGCGCTGGTCGCCGACCATGCCGATGGCAGGCGCCATTTGCAAAGTCACGCTGACGGGGCCTCCCCAGCGGAAGGTGAACTTTACATCTTTCAAGGCGGGAAACAGTTCAATGGTATCCTTCTCCAGCTGTTGGAAGGTATTCTCGTTCAGGTCGCGTTCCATATCGCGGCCATAGGATAATGTTACGTCACTGCCGCCAATGGCGAGGCGATTGTCCACGGTGAGGCGCAGGTAATGAACGAGGTTGCGCGCATCTTCGAGTCCCTGACGATTTTTCCAACCAATTGAATCCAACTGCGCTTTGGTCAATGGCTCAGTAATGACCATGTGTGTAAAGGCAGGCACCTGCTTGTTCCAGATCTCAGGAATGAGATGCGAATACGCGTTCGTGGCGAACACAATCTTGTCGGCAGTGACTGTGCCCTGAGGGGTCTTCAACGTGAACTTTTCCCCACGATGGATCTCGGTCACAGGCGATTGTTCATACACGACTGCCCCGACTTCCTGGGCGATACGCTTCAATTCACGCACCTGTTTGGCTGGGTCCAAAATCCCGCAACGCGCTTCGCTCCACGCCCCCAAGACCAGGGGACTGTTCAACTCGGCGCGGGCTTTCTCCTTGTCAATCCATTCGATGCCGGTCACTCCGAGGCTGGTGAGCAATTCAAGGTCATGCTGGATGCGTTTAACGTAGCCGGGTGTGGTCGCGAGCCGCAGGAATCCAGTGTATTCAAAATCGCTCTGGATGTTGTGCTCGCGGATCAGTTCGCGCACCAGGTCAACCGAACGTTCGCAATAATGGTGCGCCTCGACCGTGCGCTGTTTTCCGAACAGCATGGCTGTCACAGCAGGCTCGAGGCCAAATAGTGTCATGGCAAACCCGCCGTTGCGTCCGCTGGCACCGTAACCAACCACCTCGCCCTCCAGCACTGCGACCTTCATCGCCGGTTCGGCTTTGCGCAAGAAATAGGCGGTTGAAAGACCAGTGAACCCACCCCCAATGATGGCGACATCTACAGCGATATTGCCCACAACGGGTGCATTCGGTGAATATGGCCCGTAGGCATTCAGCCAGTACGATTTTTGAGTATAGTCAATGGTCATGGTTCCCTCCCAGGCGCCACTAGCAGATAGATTCATTTTAGCACAAAGAGGAGATCAGAAAATGGAAATGACACAAATTCCATTCGTTTCGCCCTGCCTTTTGAAACTTCACACCAGCCCAAAAACCAAGGTCAACAATTTCTATTTTGGCATTGAATTCAGATTATGGCTTCAGGAACAGGGATCACAATAAAATGAGAGCCTAAAGGTTTCCTTGACTGGCAAGGCATCCTGGCAGAAGATGTGATTTTGCTGTCGTGGGGTGGTATTGTGAGAAAAACCTTTAGGCTCTTCTTAGTGATTCAGATCCCACAGCAGGCGCAGGCCATCCAGAGTCAGCCAGGGGGAGATGATCTGGACCACATCCGTTTCCCTGGCGACGATCTCAGCCAGACCGCCGGTGGCGATGACCTTCATATCTTTCCCCAATTCCGTGCGAAAGCGGCTGACCATGCCTTCCACCATGGCGACATACCCAAACAGCAGACCCGATTGCATGGCATGCACGGAATTGCGACCGATGACGGAGGGCGGGCGCTGAATGTCGATGCTGGGCAGCTTGGCAGTATGCTGGAAGAGGGCTTCAGCCGCCAGGTTAATCCCGGCGGTGATGGCTCCGCCCAGGTACTCACCCTTTTTGGTGATGGCGTTGAAAGTGGTGGCGGTGCCAAAGTCGATCACGCAGGCCGGACCGCCATATTTGTGAAAGACCGCCACCGCGTCAGCCACCCGGTCTGCACCCACAGCACGCGGGTCTTCGTAAAGGATGCGGATGCCGGTCTTGATACCGGCATCCACCAGGAAGGGTTCCTGGCGCAGGTACTGGCTGCAGGCTTGCACTATACGCTGGGTAAGCGGAGGCACCACCGAGGCCAGGCAGATGCCGCTCAGTTCGGCCGGGGTCAGACCGGCATGTTCCAGCAACCCCAGGAACTGCAGGCCGTATTCATCCGGCATGCGCTGGTGATCGGTAGCCAGGCGCCAGTGCGGACCGATCTCCTGGCCCGGATAGAGCCCGAGTGTCAGGTTGGTATTGCCAACGTCAATGGTTAACAGCATGGTCTTATTTTACACTAAGTTTCCATCCAAAAGATCCCAGGTGAAGTTGAGTCCAGGGTAATCTTAAGTTTGAATCTTCAACCCCACCCCCGCCCCACTCTTGTGGCGGGGAGAATATGTAAAAAAGGGATATTGAGAGCGAAGCTCTCAATATCCCTTTTTTACCATCTTTTTTCAGGAGAGGTTTTAATACAACGTACCCGGCGGGATGACCCAGTGCACCTGCGCGGGCACGGGGGTCAGGAAATACACGGTGACATGCCGGTGCCAGTTGACGTAATTATCGTCCGGGTAGCCCAGGTCAATCCAGGCTCCAGAGATATAGGCTGTATCCATGGCGACTGCAAAGCCGTAACCGGGGATATACAGGCGTGTGCCGCAAGGCACATAATTCAAATCCACAGACACATAACCCGGCTGCCATTTACCCCCGCAGGCTACGGCTCCATACCAGGGCGGTGAGGTCATCTTGGGGTGGTAGGAGGTGGCGTAAAAATCGAGGGCGCGGTAATACTCCACCGGGCCCTCGGGCGTATCCATGCTCTGCACCGTGATCTTTGTCCCAAAGCCCTCGATCTGTGCCACCGGTTCGCTCAACACCTGTTTGGTTTCCAACACGCGCCCGGTCTCCACGCCATCCTCGTAGCGGATGCGCGTGCGGCTGGCAGACAAGCCGCTTTTGCCAAACTGGATGATCTTCTGCGTGTCAATATTCATATCCGCCTGGGCCTGGAAGGTGGTATCGAATGGGATGCTTTCGGTTTCCAGTGTGATGCTTTCATTGACCCGCACCACCTGGACGTTCCCATCCGCGGGCAGAGGCTCACTTTCGGCTGGCAGGCTGGTATCCAGCCCCTGCAGGGATATCCCCACCTGGGCCAGGGCTGCACCGACCGTATCGGCCGAGGCGCGCGCTTTGATGATCTCACCACCCACCTGGATGGTCAGTGCACGCGAGGACAGCAGGGTGACCGTCAGAGGCGCGTTCAAGGGGGTATCAGCCGGAGGATCCAGACGATCGCTGGGGTAAAGTTTCAGGCCCGCTTCGTTCAAGGCGTCACCCACGGAGAGGGCAGTGCTGGTGAAGGTGCGACGCTGCCCATCCTGGATCAAGGTAACCACCACCGGACGGTGGATTTCCACCTGATGTTCAGCGGCATACGGGACGGGTCGGGAGGGGTCGCGTTCCTCGCCATCCACGAACACCCGGTCTGAACTGCCCAGGATGATGCCACCCTCTTGCAGCCAGGCCTGCGGGGAGGTTTCCACTGAAGTGACCGGGATCTCTTTTTCTCCATCCAGGATGCGGATGGTGGCGGCGTGCTTTACCACGATGATCATTCCATTGACCAGCAAGCTGCCCGCCGAGGGCTGAATGCTGTCCAGACTGGAATAGTCCACACCGGACGCCTTCAAGAGATTCCCCACTGTGAGGAGGCGCGTGGTCAGGGTCTGCCGACTGCCGTCCACTGCCAGGGTCACATTTTTCTGACGGAAAGCAAATAATGTCCCCAGGGCAACCAGGAGCACAAAGATTGACAGGATGAATGAGACAGGTGATTTTCTTATTTGCAAGGGTGAGCCCACTCCCAAAACTCTTTTTACCACCATCCCAAAGTCACGGGACATGAGTCACAAAGACACCAAGAGAAAAATGCTTTTGTTTTCTTTGTGCCTAAGTCCCGGCCTCTTTTTCCGGGATCGTGTCTTTGTGGTAATGTCTTTTGAAATAAAGTCATGGTTTAAATTTCTTTTCAAGCCGCATGCCGCAGCACCTGGCCGGGCAATGCGCCGCTGTGCTGTTCGTCCGCCACCACCAATACCCCGTTGACGAACACGTAATCGATGCCTTGTGGATACTGGTGGGGATAGTTTTCAAATGGATAGGTGTGAGGGTACAGGTTGGTGGCGCGGTCATGCAGGCGCTCCAGGTCAAATACTACCACATCTGCCCACATCCCTGGCAGCAAGCGGCCGCGATCCAATAGCCCCAGGCGCTGGGCCGGGAAGGAGGTCATCTTGCGGATGGCTTCCGGCAGGCTCAACACGGGATCAACGCGCACATAGCGTTCCAGTACGCCAGGGAATTCCCCGTAACTGCAAGGTGAATACGGCGGCGGGTCGTTCAGGAAACCATAAGTTGCCAGGACTTCCCCGTCCGAGCAGATCATGACGGCAGGGTGCTGAAGCAGCAAGCGGATGTTGCTTTCATCAATATAATCAAAAATGGCAATGGCGGCGCTGCCGTTCTCCACGATCAGGTCAAAATACACATCGAACGGTTCCCGCTGGCGCTGGCTGGCCAGGGCCGCAATGGTCTGGCCGACCACTTCCGGGCTATGGGGCGCATGCAGCAGGGTGATGCGTTGCCATTGGGCATGCTTCAACAGTCCGACCGGGCCAAAGGCGGGTTTTTGATCCAGCACGATCTCTTCCCTGATCTGGTGACGGAAGCGTGGCTCCTGCAGCATGGCTTTGATGTTTTCATCCTTGAGTTCCTAGAAGCGCTGCGGCAGGGCATGCAGCAGGGCTGGCGCCAGGTCGGTGTGCACATCATTGTCCACGGTCACATCCTGACCCTGCAGACGGGCGGCATCCACCAGTGCCAGGTTGGCACGCGCATCCCTGGCAGCCCCGAACTTGGGGGCATTGTGCGAGATCTGCACCGGCAGACCGGCTTCGCACCCGATGTGGATGGCCTCCGCCACCGCCTCCAAAATGGTCTCGCGCTCACCGCGGATGTGCGAGGCGTAAAACCCATTGTAAGCTGCCGCGATCTTACCCAGGGCAATGATCTCATCCGTGCCTGCAAAGCAACCGGGTGGGTACACCAGCCCGGTGGAAAGGCCAAATGCCCCGGCCTGCATGGCTTCACTCAGCAGGCTTTGCATAACTGCCAGTTCGGTGACGCTGGGGGCACGATCTGCGTAGCCCATGACCGCCAGGCGCAATGCGGCATGCCCGGCCAGGGAGGCGATGTTGATGGCCACGCCACCCGTCTGTATGACTGCCAGATAATCCTTGAAAGTCTGCCAGAGCCAGGTCACTTCGGGCTGAGCAGCGATCTCCCCCCAATAGGTGCGCATGTCTGCCAGGTGCCCGGCGCTGAGCGGTGCCGGCGACATGCCGCAGTTTCCCACTACGTGCGTGGTGACACCCTGGCGCACGGCGCTCTCTGCCCGGCGGTTAACCAGGATGGAGAGGTCGGAGTGGGTGTGAATGTCGATGAAACCGGGCGCGACGAAGCGCTCCTGCATGTCCAGGGTCTGCCTGCCGTGCAGCCTGCCAACCGGTCCAATGGCGGCGATATGCCCATCCTGGATGGCCAGGTCACCGCGATACCAGGGGTTGCCGCAGCCATCCAGGATGCGCCCGTTGCTCAGAACCAGATCAAATTCAGCCATGTCAGCTTCACCTCAACCAGAGGATATCCCGGGATATAACCGGGATGATATCACAAATGAGCCCGCTCCCAGGCCTCCAGGCCGCCTTCCCGAACCTCAAAGATCGGGTACGGTTGAAGAATGACCAGCCCGGCCAGTACCTGGTAACGGTCAGCATCCCGTCCAGGTGTTATTTACAACCTCCGCGGCGGGCACTTCCCGTTCAATCCCATTATCGCGCAATTTTTCAGAGCTTGAGGGTATGCGGCTTGACCCTTTCAAAACCAAAATTAACCATGTTTCTTATCCCCGGCTCACTTTTGTTTTGCGGGCAATTGTGCTAATATTTACTAAAGTATCATCTCAGGGAAAGGACCTTAATGAAAAAAGATTCCAAAAATCGTCTAGTGGTCGTCACAGGGGATGTAACCATGGATTGGAACCTGGCCCGTACGGGGCAGGCCAAAAGAGGAGCTCCTGTTTGGAGCCCGAATGATACGGTGGATATCTGTTGGCATCGCGGCGGATCTGCCTTGCTGGCCGATTTGCTGGAGGCAATCAGCGCAGACCTGCTCAATGAGAAGTCCATCACTGGCAGCATTCGTCAGCCTGCTATTCCCAAGGTATCTGCCGAAGCCATCCCGGGTGACCCCAAATTCCATCAATCCTTTGCCATCTGGTCTGAGAAAAAATATGCTGAAAAACCTCCGCTGGACAGGGAGAGAGCCTGGCGGATGGATGAATTCCTGGGCATGCGCCGGGCAGAATCGCCCTGTCCGGTCATGAAAGTGGTTGATGATTCGAGTGAGGCAGATATTGTCGTCCTGGATGATGACGACCTGGGTTTTCGGAATACCCAGGAGTGCTGGCCTCTGGCTGTAAACATGCCCGGCAACCCCTCCGGTTGGTTTGTGTTGAAAATGGCCAGACCGGTGGCGCAGGGGTCATTATGGGAGCACCTGCACCGCCAGCATGCTGACCGCCTGGTAGTGGTTACAACCGCCTATGACCTGCGCCTGACCGAAGTGCAGATCAGCCGCGAACTTTCCTGGGAGCGCACAGCCCAGGATGTCTTCTGGGAATTGATCCATAATCCCTGTGTCAATTCCCTTTCACACTGTGCGCATGTAATCATATCCTTTGGTGCTGCAGGAGCCATCCTGTTATCCCGGCAGGCAACAAATGAATCGCGGTGCCTCCTTTTCTTCGATCCACGTTCCATTGAGGGCACCTGGGAGAGCGGCTATCCTGGCATGGTGATCGGCTACACTTCCTGTCTGACAGCCGGGATTGTGCGCCAGTTGATGTTGAGCCCAAACAACCCGGATATCCCCCAGGGAATCCAAAGCGGGTTGGCTGCCTTGCGCAACCTGCACTCAGATGGCTATGGAGAAAAGGGCAAGACGCCAGTTCAAAGTCCGCTGGTCTTCCCATTCAAACGCATCGCTTCAATCCTGGGGCAGGAGAAGTCAAACTTTGCCATGGTTGCAATACAGGATCCGCTGCGATTCATCAAGCAACCAGCCGGGAAAGATGAAAAACCCGTAACTCCGGGCTTTTGGACCATTCTCCAGGACCGTTATCAGGGCACCCTGGATCAGGTGGCTGAACAGATCGTACGCAGCGGACCTGAGACAGCACTGCAGGAAGTGCCTCTCGGGCAGTTCGGCAATCTATTAACAGTTGACCGGCAGGAGATCGAGAGTTTTCGCAGCATCCGCACCCTGGTGGGGGAATATTGCCAACAGGGTCAGCAAAAACGTCCGCTCTCCATCGCCGTATTTGGTGCTCCAGGCTCGGGCAAATCCTTTGGCATCGTCGAGGTGGCAAATTCCCTTCTGCCCGGGCAAATTGAGGTGCGTGAGTTTAACCTGTCTCAATTTGCAGCTGCCGGTGATTTGATCTCAGCCCTGCACCAGGTGCGGGACATCGGTTTGAGCGGCAAAATACCACTCATCTTTTGGGATGAATTTGATACCACCTTCAATGGAAATCCGCTGGGTTGGCTGCGCTATTTCCTGGCACCCATGCAAGATGGACGTTTTCAGGAGGGTCAGATCGGTCACCCCATCGGCCGCAGCATCTTTGTCTTTGCGGGGGGTACATCCATCTGCATGGCTGATTTTGGTGGAGAGTTGTCTGTGGAGAACTTCCGGGCTGTCAAGGGTCCGGATTTCGTCAGCCGTCTTAAAGGGTATGTGAATATCCTGGGTCCCAATCCAGTAAGAAGTAGTGAAATAACACCTGTCCAGGATCCTTATTTTGTCATTCGCCGGGCCATCCTGTTGCGTTCCATCCTGAAACGCAATGTGCCGGACTTGTTTGAGAAGGATAAATTGAATATAGACTCGGGTGTTTTGCGAGCATTGATGAAAACCCGAGAATACCGCCACGGTGTGCGCTCGATAGAATCGATCATCGCCATGAGCCAGTTGGCTGGCAAAAAATCCTTTGAGCGCTCCAGCCTGCCATCTGAGGCACAGCTGGACCTGCATGTGGATGGTCAAAATTTCCTGGTATTGGTTCAGCAGCTTGAATTGAGCGGCAAAGTCCTGGAGGATCTGTCCGGGGTAGCCCACGAGATCTATTGCGAGGGTTTGAAAAGCCGGGGAGAGAGCACTTACGCCACATCAGTGAACTATAAAGATCTGCCTGAAAATTTCAAGGAACAGAATCGCCAGAACGTCCGAGACATCCCCATCAAGCTGGCCAGTGCCGGGTATGCCATGATCCCTGCCCGCAGCAATGAACCTCCTTTTAACTTTCCCGGAGATTCGCTCGAATTTTTGGCTGAAAGGGAACATGAACGCTGGATGCAGGTCAAGCTGGCGGATGGCTGGAAATATGCCCCAGAAACAGACAAAGACAAAAAACTGAACCATTGCCTGGTGCCCTGGAACGAACTGCCGGATGATGAAAAGGAAAAAGATCGTGACATGGTGCGGGGCATCCCTAAAATGCTGGCTCGCGGCGGCTATGCTGTTGTCAAAACACATGGATGACCCACATGGCTAAGAGGTTTTGGCGCGATTCTTTCATCATCCTGTCTGCGATCTGGGTCAACCTGGCTTTGTTTGGCCTGTTGTTGATCCTGGGTGCCGTTATCCTGAAGCTCTTCGGCTCCAAACCCGGGGCTGGCTGGCCGCAGCTCTTTCTGGATGCTTTCTATATGGCCAGGCTGGAAGGGGTGGACACTGGCGGAAAGCTGATCCCCGTCCTGCTGGCATTCCTCATGCCGGTAGCGGCGGTGCTGATCCTGGGCGAGGGCGTATTAAGGGTTTTTTCCATTTATATGCAGCGGCGAGTAAACAGAAGGGAATGGGATCTCATGGTCATCAAGAGCTTTAGCGATCATATTGTAGTGTGTGGTGTGGGTGAGATGGGCCGGCAGTTGGTGCGGCGCTTGGTCAACGAGCAGTCTCAACGGCCTATTGTCCTGATCGATCCACGACCCGGCCTGATGGCCGAACTTGGTTTGAAAAGTGAAAACATCATTCATTTACAGAGCGACATGGCAGATGTTGAGACGCTCGCAAATGCCAATATTTGCACAGCCAGTTTGATCATTCTGACCGCCGGGGAGGATGCCTTGAACCTGGAAGTAACCTACAAGGTCCAGCAGCTCAATCCCCAGGTAACCGTGTGGGTGCGCCTGCATAACAGCGGCTTGGCCGATCTTCTTGACCTGTCCCGCAAACCCAACATCCATTTTTTCTGCCCCTACCAGCAAGCCGCGGATGTGATCATCGAGCACATCCTGGGTCAAAAACCTACCTGATGTGGAGGCAACAGCAATGACGCATGATGTATTCATCTCATACTCGAGCAAGGACAAGCCCATCGCAGATGGGATCTGTGCCAACCTGGAAGCCTCCGGCATCCGCTGCTGGGTCGCCCCACGCGATATCGGTCCAGGGGAGGAATGGCCCAGGGCTATTACTAATGCGATTACCAAAAGCCAGGTGATGGTGCTCGTCTTCTCATCCCAATCAAACTCTTCCTCTGATGTGGGCCGTGAGATCGTGCTGGCTGCCAATCACAAACTGATCATTATTCCCTTCAAGATTGAAAATATCGAACCGGAACCCGGCAAGCAGTATTACCTGGCGCAGACGCACTGGTTGGAAGCCATGAACCCGCCGACTGCTGAACAGATCCAGAAATTGGTTGAAAGGGTCCGGGCGATCGTACCACCTCTGGATTCGAATGCGAATGTTCAGCCTGTACTTGTTCCAGCGCCAATCATTGAGCAGCCCCCAACTCCCAGCCCGGTTGTAAAAAAGAACTGGTTCCACCCGGAATATCTTTGGATTGGGATTGCACTCTTGTTGATCATCCTGGCGGTCGCATTTTGGCCAAAGATCCAGGGCATGCTTGCCAGTCCAACAGCAACCCCAACCCTGGCAGCGACGGATATACCCCTGCCAACCTCCACGATCTCACGCGCTGCCACTGCGACGGAAACCCTCATGCCATCCGCCACTCCCACCACCGGAACGCTTACGGGCAGTGTTGTCGTTTGGGGTGGTCAGCCATATGAAGGTGTGACCGTTACACTCTGCTCGGAATGGACCTTTGCTTGCAAAGGGCTTGCATATTCCGCTGTCACAGACACGCAGGGAAGCTTTACGATCAGCGGAATTGATCCCGGAACATACCATATGATTACTCTTGTTCCCGAGCAACTTGGCATAATTTACCCAGGGGAAGATTTGCGTCAGATCCAGGTAAATGCCGGAGAGACGATCGAATTGGACGCCATCCATAAATGCAAATATGATTTGAAGGTCTCTGCACCCGTAGTTCAAAATGGCAAGGTCACGCTTCACTGGAGCGCGTATCCTGGAGCCCCCTTTTACTATTTGAATATATACGATATTTATTGGAATAACTTGGATTTTGTAAGAACACCAAACACTTCAGTCACTTCGGAGAATAGCCTGGCAGCTGGGAATTATTATTATCAAGTTGACATAAATGAAGCAGATGGGGTTTGTGTTCGTGCTTTCGGCCGGTTCACGGTCCCTTGATCCCGCATTCTGCCTGAAAGACAAGCACAATGACACATGACGTTTTCATTTTATTTTCAACAATCTTCCCTAAAAATGTAGAAAAGAAACACTAAACCTGTATAATTAGTTCAGGCTGTTCGGATCGTTCTGGAACCTGACAACCAAAATGCAACCATCATGACACAAATCTTCATCTCATATTCACGCAAGGACCTTGAATTTGTGGACCGGCTGGCAAATGATCTAAAAGCCACCGGTTTTGAGGTCTGGTATGACCTGTCCGGCCTGGAGGCAGGCACGCGTTGGGGGCAGGAGATCCAAAAGGCCATCCAGGCCAGTCAATTCTTCCTGGTGGTCCTGTCTCCAAATTCGATCATCTCCGATTGGGTGGAAAGAGAGTTTTTGTACGCCAGCGATCAAAATTTAAAGATCATCCCGCTCCTGTACCAGCCTTGCAACCTGCCGATGTGGTCTCTTAACCTGCATTTCATTGATATGCAGGGGAAGAACTATGTGCTCCATTATCAGGAACTCCTGAAAATTATGGGTGTAAAACCCGAATTGGCGGAAGCGAACCCGATCGCCATCCGCTACATCGAGATCGGGGATGAGTACCGCAAAAGGGGGCAGGCCAGCCAGGCCATTGAAAGCTACCTGCAAGCCCTCAAGGTGGACCCGGGAAACCTGAAAGCCCGCTCCAACATTGGGGCTGTTCATTTGATGGAGCAGGACTATGCACAGGCAGCCGAGGCCTTTGAGCTAGCACTGCAGATCTCCGGTGGAGATCTAGTTGCGCGCGCCGGCTTTTGTGATGCCAACCTGGCCCTGGGCAACCAGGCCCGTGCCGAAGGAAAGATCGAAGAAGCCATCAGGTATTATTTGGAGATCAACAGGCTTGTTCCAGATGACAGGGTTGCCCGCCAGAGCTTGGTTAACATCTACACCACCCGGGCGGAGACCCTGCTCAGCGCCGGGCAGGATGATGAAGCCTTGATAGCCTTCTCGGAGGCCTTGAAGTACTCTCCGGACGATCCGACCCTGACCTCACGCCTGGAAAAGATACGCGCCGGGAAAACAGGCAGGGTTTTGAATGAGTTGATCGCCAGATCTGAAATTGAAATTTCAGCCGGAAATTGGGAGAAGGCAATTGCGGCATTGAATGAAGCTTTGGAGACAGCGCCGCAGGAAGGGTCGATTCTTAAAAAGATCGGGCATATCAAAGCGAAACAACTGCAGGAGCAGCTTGAGGCCATCCTTTCCAAAGTGGACCAGGCCGAGAAAGCGGGGCGTTGGGAAACAGCCCTGGCCGGGTTGAATGAATATCTCCAATTGAAGCCCGATGACACCGCTACCAAAAAAAGACTGGTGGACCTGATGGACTCAAAGCATGCAGCCTGGCTTAGCGCCATCTCGCTGCGTGTCGATCAGGCATTGGAAAAGCGTAACTGGGACGAGGCGTTGACTGCATTGCAGGAAGGCTTGCAGATCGAGCCGGATAACGCTGGGCTAAAAGCCAGGGCAGCCCAGGTGCAGGCCAATCGGCGCACTACCCAACTGAAAGCCATTTGCCTGCGTGCGGACCAGGCCGCCGGTGCAGGTCGCTGGGAAGAGGCCATCGAGATCCTGACCCGCGGGGTATCCAGTTACCCTGAAGATGGAACACTCAAAAATAAGTTGGTAGAAATGCGTCGGTCCAAACAGGACTCGTTTCATCAGGTGGCCTTGCACCTGGCTGATGTAGCCACTCGAGCCGGTCAATGGGAAACTGCGCAAAATTTGCTCAACGAGGTGCTTGCCGAAGAGCCGGATAATGTTGAGTTCCTGCAAAAACTGGATCAGATCCTCAGGTTGGAACGTGACAGCAAACTTCAGGCTCTCAAAACAAAGGCGCAGGACCTGCTCAAAGCCGAAAAAATTGATCAAGCCCTGGCGCTCTGGAACGAGGCCTTAACTCATGAAACCGGAAACCATCAGGCTGTCTTGGATGAGATCGAAGCCGTCATCCAGATCCAAAAGTTGGCGAGCAATTATTCCGCAGCAGAACAGGCTTATGCCGAGAAAGATTACGAAAAAGCCGTAAACCTGTTCAAGAGCATCCTCCAGGAACAGGCCGGTTACAAGGATGCAGCCAAATTACTGACAAAGTCACAAAAACGGCTGCGCCCTTCAGGAAAAGTGCCGCGCTCCTCGAGCAGACGGATCTGGCTGATCGGTGGCTTTCTGGTGATCCTGGCGCTTGGAATTGGCGCGCTTGTGTTCTGGTTTGGGGAAAATGGCCTGCCAGCCGATCCTGGTCTGGTTACAAAGAACACCTCCACCTCTACGAATAACAACATCCAGATAATGAACACACCCGACCCAAGAAAATTAAATCCCGCCAACCAGCATCAATATCTATTTGTGGATAATGATTATTCCTGGCAGGATGCCAGAGATGATTGTGCCGCAAGGGGTGGCTACCTGGTAACGATCCAGGATGAAGCGGAAAATCAATTTATAAACCAATTTGGATTTGGTTCTTTCTGGTTGGGAGCTACAGACGAGACCGAAGAGGGAACCTGGGGTTGGGTCACTGGCGAACCCTGGATGTATACGAATTGGGCTGAAGGTCAACCTGATAATGATATTACTGATGATTCCAGCGGAGAAAATTACCTGGCATTATTATGGCCCGAGGCTCCTTCACAATGGAATGATGTGCCCAATGGAAGCGGGCCATTTGTCTGTGAATGGGAGCCTTCCCTGCAAGGCAAGACCATTACGGTCACCAGCGTGGAAGATAGCGGGACTGGCACCCTGCGGCAGGCATTGCTGGATGCTCGCGCCGGAGATACCATTATCTTTGATCCAGCCGTTTTCCCTACAGAGGTGCCCGTAGCGATCAATCTTTACAGCCAGCTTCCGATCCTTGATCAGGGCTACCTGACTTTGGATGCCAGCAACGCCGGAGTCGTATTGAACGGGTCCCATATTGGCGGCGAATGGATTGCAGGAATTGATGTTTGGTCTGATCATAATGTCATCAAAGGTCTGGGTGTTTTAAATTTTTCCGGACCGGGGATCATCCTTCAGGTAAATGCTAATTTTAATACCGTTGGCGGGGATCGCGGCGTTGGGCTTGGTCAGGTTGGCGAAGGGAATTTTTTTGGCGCTAATAGTGACGGCATTGCAATTTGGGGGTCTGACAACGTGATCACTGGCAACCTGATCGGCATAATTGCTGCGGATGCCGAAGACTGGGAAGTGGGCAACAAAGCCTCGGGGGTATTTATCTCTGATAACGCCAGCCGCAATACCATTGGTCCGAATAATATTATTGCTTTTAATGGCTCAGTTGGTGGCTGTGGTATCGATTATCTCAGTTTGGATGCCAAAAACAATAATATAACTGCAAACATAATTTACGGCAATGAACCTGATACTCCGGGTATTTGCTACAACATCAACCCCGGTGGTCAGTTCGTCTATTCAACGCCGCCTGCCATTCTTTATTTTGAACTGGATTCCGGCAGCGTAGCCGGCCAGACCTGCCCGTACTGCCTGGTGGAGATCTTCAGCACCGACACACAGGACGGGAAAATATACGAGGGCGCAGTCAGGGCGGATATATACGGGAATTTCACTTTTCGTAAGGGCACCCCGCTCGCCGGACCATTCCTGACCGCCACCTCCCGTTCTGCTGGCGAAAACACCAGCGAGATATCCTTACCCACGGCCGCGCGCACGGACATCCAGATCGCACTGGATGCGGCCTGGGTGTCTGCGCCACTTTTCCAGACCAGCTTTAACTCCTGGGATTTTGGGGATTCCAATCCGAATGCCATGTTGGAGAATGGCAAGCTGATCATCACCAGTGTAAACGATGAGCATACCAGTGTAGATATGAGTAAACTGCAATCTGACAGGTTTGTGGCTGAATTCGAGTTCATCCTCTCGGAGGCCAGCTCGCAAGGCCATTGCGTGTTTGAAACTTCAAATAGTGATAACGGAGAACTCTCGAGAGGAATAAGTGTTGGTTTTTTCACAAATTCCCAGACAACCCTGGCACATCATGTTCCTCCAGAGGATACAGTAGCAATTGCCATGGCATTATATGATGATGCAAAAATAAATAAGGTAACACTGATCATTCTTGGAGAGCAAATTGCTGCTTTTTTGAATGGGCAAATCGCATACGCTACAATCAACCCTGACGAAAGTGTCGTATATACCCATCAGGCTCTGACAGGAACTTTTACAATTACCTGCGAATACGATAATTACAAGATCTGGGATCTAAGCGGAGTGGATTTCAATCCATGACCCGGGTTTTCATCTCTTATTCCCGCAAAGACCTTGAATTCGTCCAACGGATGGCAGATGACTTAAAAACAGCCGGTCTGGATGTCTGGTATGACCTTTCGGGTCTGGAAGCCGGCACGCGTTGGGGGAGTGAGATCCAAAAGGCTATCAAAACCAGCCAGTACTTCCTTGTGGTCATGTCTCCAAATTCAGTGAACTCGGAGTGGGTGGAAAGGGAGTTCTTATATGCAAGCATTCAAAATCTGAAGATCATCCCGCTTCTGTACCAGCCTTGCGACCTGCCAATGTGGTCGCTCAATTTGCATTTCATTGACGTGCAGGGCAGGAACTATTCGCTTCATTACCAGGAATTACTTAAAGCACTGGGGGTGGAAGAGAAACCTTTACCTGTTGAACAGGGTTTACCCGTTGCAAGTCCGCTCTCGCCTGCGCAGCGCAAATTTACGATTAAACCGACATTGATCATTGGTCTTTTAGCTGTAGTTATCTTTGTATTTGCTGGCATCTGGGGGTTGCCACAAATTATAACCTGGCTGGTACTCTCGCCAGCCGCGACCATGACGGCAACGGTTGCGCATGAGACACCTTTCATCTCCAGTGCGACCCTGGCAGCCACCGCTTCAAAGGTTGTTTTCACTCCAACATCAACGTTGGTTCCTCCCCTGATGAAAATCCTCACAGGTCATACCGGCTCTTTATCAAGTGTTGCTTTCTCACCTGACGGGCGCACTCTGGCCAGTGGTGCATGGGACGGCAGAATCATCCTGTGGGATACGGTCAGTTGGTCCAGGCTGCAAACCCTGTCCGGGGAAAATAGAGGAGTTTCAAGTGTTGCCTTATCTTCAGATGGGCGCACTCTGGCCAGCAGCTATGATGACAACACAATTTCCCTTTGGGATATTACCAGCAGTACCAAATTGAGTACCCTCGCGAATCATACGGACACTGTCATGAGCGTTGCCTTCTCACCTGATGGGCGTACCCTTGCCAGCAGCTCGAAGGATAACAACGTCCTCCTTTGGGACACTGCCAGTGGCGAAATGCTTCGAAGCATCGATGTTCTTACCAGCACAGCATTTAGTGTAGCATTCTCGCCAGATGGGCGCACTTTGGCTGGGGGTTCAACCGATGGCACGATCATCTTGTGGGATACATCCAGCTGGAACAGGGTGAAAACACTGGTGGGTCATAAAGGCATGATATTTAGTGTAGCGTTTTCAATAGACGGGCACACCCTTGCCAGTGGCTCTTTGGATGGTTGGGGTACAGGAGGTAATGTTCAAGGCACGATCATCCTGTGGGACGTTGCCAGTGGGACCAAGCTGCATACATTCTTGGATAGTAATGGAGGAATATATAGTGTAACCTTCTCACCAGATGGGTACATGCTTGCCAGCGGCTCATCAGATAGTTTTGGTACTGATGGTAGTTTTAAAGGCACGACCATTTTGTGGGATGTAACCAGCGGTAACAAGCTGCAAACCCTCGCAGGGGATAATATTGGAGTGTTTTGTGTGGCATTCTCACCTGACGGACGCACTCTGGTCAGTGGTTTGAAAAATGGAAAAATCCTGATCTGGAAAATAGATAACGATTGATTAATAGGTAACAATTTCAGCTTCATCTCTATGCTTGTTCGAAGCCAATGTCGATGTTGTGATCGGTTCGTTAGGCTGGTACTCCGGATGGTATTTCTCTGCCTTGACCCACTATGTTATTAACCACTCCTTCTTTCTTCCATCCTTCCACCTGCTGCCATATGATAGAATTACAGCATCATTACCCGGTTTTTCTGGAGTTCTTATGTCCGATCTGATCGAAGTCTTAATTGACAGTGTGCGCGTCAGTTTAATGTCGCCTCAGCGTATTGTCATTTTACGCGAAAAAAATGCAGAACGATATCTGCCCATCTGGGTGGGTCCTTATGAAGCCGAAGCCATCACAGTTGCACTGCAGGAAGTGGAAGTCATCCGGCCATTAACTCATGACCTGCTCAAGAATCTATTCACCATCTTCAAGGCCCTGCTGGTGCGGGTGGAGATCCAATCCCTGAAGGAAGATATTTATTATGGCAACATTGTGGCCGAACTGGATGGACAGACCCTGAACATTGACTCGCGTTCTTCAGACGCCATCGCACTGGCAGTCCGGGCTCACATTCCCATCATGGTGTATAAATCAGTCATGGATACAGCCGGGATCGTTCCAGAGCATGATATGCAGGCGGAAGCCCAAACCCCGCCAGACGAAATTGGCGACCCTGTTGAAAAGACCCTGCCTGTACCCCCCACCGAGGAGGAACAGGAACGGCTCTCCATATTTGACGACTTCCTGGATAAGCTCGACCAGGACAGTCCGCCAGACAAGAATGATCCTGATCCCTCACAACCTTCCTGATCCGCCTTTTCTCCTCCCCAGAGAACCAGATGATCGATAATCCTTCCGAAGAGAGCAGCTTTACAACCACCACCATCCCCCACAGCCGCGAGGCCGAAGAGGCCGTGGTAGGCGCGGTCATGATCGACCCCGAAGTGTATTATGACCTGGCCCAGTTCCTGCTGGCCGAGGATTTTTACATTCACCGTCACCGCTGGATCTGGGAGGCCTTCAACCGCCTGCACGATCAGCGTATTCCTCTTGATTTTCTGACCGTCACCGGGGAACTTGAGCGCATGGGGCAGCTCAGCGAGATCGGCGGCCCGGCTTTCCTGACCGCCCTGCTGAACCAGGTGCCCACCTCCATGCATGCCGAAGCTTATGGGCACATGGTCGAAGCCGCTGCCATCCGCCGCCGCATGCTGACCGCTGCCAACCAGATCGCCACCCTGGCTTACGACGAGCATGAACTGGTCGACCAGGTCATGCAGCAAGCCGAGAAAGCGGTCTTCAATGTCAGCGAACGCCGCCTGAAACATGACGTGCAGCCTATTTCCGTGGTGCTGTCTGATTATTACAACCGGATTGACGACCTGGCGCGTCGGCCGGATGACATCCATGGTGTTCCAACCGGTTTTAAAGACCTGGACCACATGCTGGCCGGCCTGCAGCCTTCCGACCTGCTTATCATCGCCGGGCGACCAGGCCAGGGAAAAACCGGCTTCCTGCTCTCGGTGGCTCGCAACGCCGCCCTGACCCACAAAAAGCGAGTGGCCATCTTCTCCATGGAAATGTCCAATGAACAGGTGGTTCAGCGCCTGATCTCCCAGGAAACAGGCATCGATTCGCAGCGCCTGCGCACCGGCAAACTCGAAGAGCATGAGTGGCCTTTATTTACGCAGGCCATCGAAGTCTTCTCGGACACCAAAATCTTCCTGGATGACACCCCCGCCCTGACTCCCATGCAGCTGCGCACCAAGTGCCGCCGCCTGCACATGGAGTATGGACTGGACCTGGTGTTGGTGGATTACCTGCAATTGATGAGCAGCGATACCCGCAACGACAACCGCGTTCAGGAGGTTTCGTACATCTCCCGCAACATGAAAGTACTGGCACGTGAGCTGAATGTGCCTGTCCTGGCTGCTGCACAGCTCTCGCGTGCAGTCGAGCAGCGCACCGATAAGCGCCCCGTACTCTCAGATCTGCGAGAAAGTGGATCCCTGGAGCAGGACGCAGATATAGTCATGTTCATCTACCGTCCCGACCAGTATGAGAAGGATACCGTCAAGCAAAACGTAGCCGAGATCATGATCTCAAAGCACCGCAATGGGCCAACCGGCAATGTGGAACTGGTCTTTTTAAGCAAACTGGCCAAATTTGTGGATGCCGCCACCCATACAGTGGATCTTAACCGGACATGACCCTTTGCCGGTCTCTCAGCCCTAAGAAACAAGTGTCACTCCCTTTCAGGGACAACGTGCGAGGGTGGTTGCCCGAACCAGTCTCCTCTCCAAACTGGGGATTGTCCCCGCAGTACACGGGGATTGCCACGCTCGGAAAGCGCTCGCTCCCCGAAGGGCATGGGGACGATATCGCAATGACAGAAAATTTGTTTCTTTTGTAATACTAAGCGACATCCTTCCGTTGTGGAGTTTCTCACGAGGAGAATAGCTGGAAAAAAATGAAAGAATTCAAAGGCTTTTCAGATCAAGAAACCTTCACCCAGGTACCCGATTCGTTCTTTCAACACCTCCTGAACGAAATTGAAGACACGGCCGAGTTAAAGGTGACCGTGTATGTGCTCTGGCGAATTGCACACATGGAAAGCCGTTCCCGTTCCTTATGCCGCAGTGAGATCCTGGCAGACCAGGCTTTCATGGCAGGCCTGGATATCGCCCAACTGGATGCCGGGCTTGAAAACGCGGTTCAAAGGGGCAGCCTGCTGCGGGTGGAGAACGAAGAAGGCGGCTTCTATTTTTTGAATTCAGCGCGCGGGCGCGCGGCCGCCGAAGCCCTGGAGAAAGGCGATTGGCGCTCAGCCGCCCGGTCAGCCTCCACCCCGCCGCCTGAGCGACCCAATATCTTCAGGCTTTACGAGACCAGCATTGGTCCCCTGACACCCATGCTGGCAGATGCTTTAAAGGACGCTGAAAAAGCCTACTCTGCCGACCAGATCGAAGCCGCCTTCAGTGAAGCGGTAAAACGCAACAAACGCTACTGGAAATATGTGGAAGCCATCCTGCGCAACAGGAAGGAGGAAGAGCATGCCAAAGAACAAACTGGACGAGACACTGAAGAAGATCGCCGAAAGTACATCGAAGGCAAATACTCCGACTTCATCGAGCATTAATACCCTGGGTGACCCGGATTGCCCAAATTGTGGTGGTGCCGGGTACTTGCGCCGGGATCTGCCGCTCGAACACCCCAACTTTGGCAAGCTCGAGATCTGCACCTGCCGGCAGATTCAAGTCTCCCAACAGGTACGCCAACGTCTTTTCTCGCTCAGTCACCTGGATGAACTCAATGGCCTGACCTTCGAGAGTTTCCAAACACGTGGCCGCAAAGGGCTGGGTGAACTGCATGCCAATTCCCTGGAGTGGGCTTACAATCGCGCCCGCCTGTACGCCGGCAACCTGCAGGGTTGGTTGTTGATCATGGGCAGCTACGGCTGCGGCAAAACCCACCTGGCTGCCGCCATTGCCAACTTTGCAGTCGGCATGGGGGTTCCCACCCTGTTCCTGACCGTTCCCGATTTGTTGGATACACTCCGTTTTGCATACGATGCTGAAAATATCACTTTTGAACAACGCTTTGAAGAGATCCGCACAGCAGCCCTGCTGGTGCTGGATGATTTTGGCACCCAGAACGCCACCGAATGGGCGCAGGAAAAACTCTTCCAGATCATCAATTTCCGTTACATCAACCGCCTGCCATTGGTGGTCACCACCAACCTGGCTCTCGACCAGATCGAACCCCGCATCCGCTCACGCCTGCAAGATCCCGAGCTGGTCAGCGTCGTACGCATGCAGGCGCCCGACTACCGCCGCCCAACCGACGATACCGGCAACCCCGAACTCTCCTCGCTCGATCTGCACGCCAATAAAACCTTCGGCAATCTTTCCCAAAGGATGGATGAAGGTTTGGAAGAAGCTGAGGTCAAATCACTGGAAAAAGCCATCAAGGCCGCCCATGCCTTCGCTGAAAAACCGCGTGGCTGGCTGGTGCTGATCGGGCCCTATGGCTGCGGTAAAACCCACCTGGCGGCGGCCATTGCCAATTATCGCTCCGGATTGGGCGATCCGCCTCTGTTCATTATGCTGCCAGACCTGCTGGACCACCTGCGCGCCACTTTCAGTCCGCACAGCAACGTGGCCTATGACCGCCGCTTTGAAGATATCCGCACCTCTCCTTTGTTGGTCCTGGATGATGTCGGCACACAGTCCATGACCCCCTGGGTGCGGGAGAAGCTCTACCAGCTTTTCAACCACCGCTACAATGCCGAGCTGCCAACCGTCATCACCACTGCCGACTCACTGGACAACATGGATGCCCGCATCCTGTCACGCATGCTGGATAAACGCCTGTGCACCATCTATGGCATCACGGTGCCATCCTACCACGGACCGAAGACGCGCACCAAAAAAACCAGGAAGTAGGTTCCAGTCAGCCTCTTAAATAAAACGACCTCACCAGGTAAGAACCCGGGAGGTCGTTGGTTTTATGCCGGGATCACTTTCAGAGTGCCTACACATCCAAATTGCGGACACCGGCTGCATGCGTGATGATGAAACGGCGGCGGGGATCAACCGCATCCCCCATCAGCATATCAAAGGTGCGGTCTGCCTCGGCAGCATCTTCAATCGTCACCAGCAGCAGGGTGCGATTGGCCGGGTTCATGGTGGTTTCCCAAAGCTGAATCGGGTTCATCTCACCCAGACCTTTATAACGCTGCAGGTTGACCTTTTCAGCATTGATACCCAGATCCTTAATGTGCTTTTCTTTCTCGGCTTCCGTATAGGCATAATGGACCTGGTTCTTATAAGCCATACGGTACAGCGGCGGCTGGGCAATGTAAAGGTGACCTTCATCGATCAACGCCTGCATGTAGCGGAAGAAGAAGGTAAGCAGAAGGGTGCGAATATGGCTGCCGTCCACATCGGCATCTGTCATGATGACCACTCGCCCGTAACGCAAACCGGCCGTATCAAAGTTATCGCCAATGCCGGTGCCAAGCGCTGAAATGAGCGACTTGACTTCGTTGTTGCCCAGGATCTTATCCAAGCGGGCACGTTCAGTATTCAGGATCTTGCCGCGCAGCGGCAGGATGGCTTGAAAATGACGGTCTCTACCCTGTTTGGCAGAACCACCTGCCGAGTCACCTTCCACGATGTAAAGCTCGGTGCGCGAGGGGTCACGCTCGGAGCAATCTGCCAGTTTGCCCGGCAGGGTCATGCTTTCCAGGGCTGATTTGCGAATGACCAGGTCACGCGCCTTGCGGGCTGCATCCCGGGCGCGCGCCGAGGTGAGACACTTATTTACGATGGACCTGGCTGCCTGGGGATTTTCCTCCAGGAAGGTGGCAAAGGCCTCGCCGATCACCTGCTGGGCGTAGGTTTGCACTTCTGGATTCATCAATTTGACCTTGGTCTGGCTCTCAAACTGCGGATCCGGGTGTTTGATGCTGACAATGGCTGTCAGACCTTCACGGGTGTCATCCCCCGAAAAGTTGGGGTCGGAATCCTTGATGAGACTATTCTTGCGGGCATGGTCATTGATGACGCGCGTCAGGGCTGAGCGCAGGCCGGTCAGGTGGGTGCCTCCATCAATGGTATTGATGGTATTGGCAAAAGAATAAACCGATTCGGTATAGGCATCTGTAAACTGGATGGCTGCTTCAATACCAATGCCTTCGATCTCTTTTTCAATATACATGACTGGGTGCAGGGTCTCGCGATTGCGGTTCAGGTGGCGCACAAAGGAGGTAATGCCGCCTTCAAAGTAGAATGTCAGTTCACGGTCATTGCGCTCGTCTTTGAAAAAGATGGTGGTACCACGGGTTACAAAGGCCATTTCGCGGAAACGCTGGGACAGGGTGTCAAAACGATAATCCAGGTCAGTTCCGAAGATGGTCGGATCAAATTTATAGGTAGTTGAAGTGCCAGTATCTTCGGGTTTGACCTTTCCGATAACCTTCACCGCGCCCTGGGGATAGCCGCGTTCATAACGCTGGAAGTAAACCTGGCCTTCCCGGCGTACCCGTACTTCACACCATTCCGAGAGGGCGTTCACGGCCGAAACCCCCACTCCATGCAAACCACCGGAAACCTTGTACCCGCCGCCTCCGAATTTACCTCCGGCATGCAGGGTGGTCATGACCACTTCGAGGGCGGATTTCTTCTTCTCAGGGTGGATGCCAACCGGAATACCACGCCCGTTGTCCGTCACAGTTACGCTGCTGTCAGTTTGGATGGTGATGTCAATTCGGGTGCACACTCCCGCCAGGGCTTCATCAATGGAGTTGTCCACCACTTCATAAACCAGATGATGCAAAGCCTTGATGTCTGTTCCTCCCACGTACATGCCCGGGCGGCGACGGACGGCTTCCAAGCCTTCCAATACCTGGATATCTTTTGCATCATAACTTGTGTTTTTATCAATTGCCACTTGCATACCTCCAAAAAATTACCAGCAAGAGTTGATCTCACTGCAAGCCAACCCACATGCCAGACACGTCACTTTACATGACCAAGAAAAATGATACTTCTAGACAGGTGTTTGTTTTGCCTTTATTTGTTCAAACACTGTTTGCAACCAGAGGTTGATATCGCGAAAATAAATAAAGCTGGCAGCCAACAGGCCAGTTGAAATAAACGCATGCCCGATGATGGCGACCAGTGTCAGCCAGGAATCAGTGGGGGGAATCCTCCACAGATAACCCAATCCCTCACTGATCAACAGGCTGCCTAAAAGGAACAAACCGCTGGTCGGCAAGGTAAAGCGCATCATGCGCAGGCTTTGCATAATGGACGCAAATGCATTCTGTTCATAAGCAAAGATGCCGTGCGGAGAAAAGAAGACCGGCAGGATCACCCAGATGCCCATGAGCATGATAATGAATATGCCAATCTGTGCCAACACGGGGTTGATCAGAAGTAATAATGAGAATCCCAGCAGCGAGGGAATGCCTGCCAGGATGGCCAACCCCAGCCAGGTGAATGACAATAAGACGCTCTGCAGCATGGATTTCTTCAGCGAGCGTTTCTGCCCCAGGGCAAGGGATATGCCAGAGACCCAATAAAAATATAAACAGCCCAACAGCCAGCCGCAGGTGATAAGCAAAAGCCAACTTCCCAACATACCAGAAAAAGATGAAACCTCCCAGGTGAAGGATACACCCAACGGAGATTTATCCGGCATGCTGGAACTCATCAGACTGGCAGTGCCCACCGGAAAAGTGCGCAACAATCCAAAAAGATTGAATCGGGTTAAAAATTCAGTCCAAAGCTGCTGCAGGCTGGCAGGGTCTGGCAGGGAAGCTGAAAGCGGAACAGATGTATTTGCCAGTTGGTCCATGACCGGCTGCATCAAAGTTTTCATACGCAGACGCGGTCCCAGCCAGAGCAGCATATCCAGCAGGGCAGGCAGCAGGATGATGGCAACATGGTTGGCGATGGCATCAAAACCGGCAGCCAGGGCGGGAATAAGTCCTGGCGGAGGGGGTAGCTTGACTTTTTGAACTTGCATACCTGAGATTCTACCACACCGCACCTGCTGCGAAGCTGTCTGTCCCCTGCGGGAAAAATATTTACCACCTTCCCATACAGACGGAACATGAAACACCAGGCACACAGGAAATAATGGTGAGCTCTGCAGGCATGCCTCCGCGTTGAGATTTCCGAAGTTTTGCGAAGCACCCCCAAAGACGCAGTCAAAGGGGGTAAAAACTTCGGAAACCCGGTTCGGCGTCATACCAGTATGCGCATATCCTCCGTCCACTGGAGTGACCATGAAAATAAATACTCAAACCTGCCCTTATGTGATATAATGCACTCCGTTCACAGACCAGCCTGTAAATGACTGCCATGTAATTGTGATCCCGGGCAGTCAAGGAGTGTGTTCAGCCATCATTTATTGAAGATCTCAACATCGCTTTTTGGTTTTTGCGTCTTCTCGGCTGTGTCTGTAAAAGCCGAGTTTTTATTTTCCTGGCCGGGAGCAATGTTCGTGTCTTCTCAATAAAAGGGGAGAGTGACCAAATACACCCTCCCATCTTCTTGAGAAGAACCCCATCTTCATAATTGGAAGGAGGTGAATTTAGGTGACAGCAGTAAATTTACGTAACAACGAATCACAGGATAATCTGCTCCGGCGTTTTCGCAAGAAAGTCGTCAAAAGTGGTATTTTAAGCACAATCCGCAACAAGCGTTGGTTCATCTCCAAGAGCGAACAACGCCGCATGGAGAAGAAGAAAGCCATTCGACGCTCAAAACGGCGCATTCACGAGTTTGAACAATAACATTCGGTTGCTCGGCTGTTTACCGGACTGGAGGCATTTATGGCAAAAGAGGAAGATAAAATTCAGGTGGAAGGACTGGTGATCGAGGCACTGCCCGGCACCCAGTTTCGCGTCCGTCTGGATAATGGTCACGAGGTCCTGGCCTACCTTTCGGGCAAAATGCGCAAGTATTACATCCGCATTCTGCTGGGAGACCGGGTGAAAGTGGATATGTCGCCCTATGACCTGAGCCGTGGCCGCATCACTTATCGCTCGAAGAAGAATGCTCCAACCGGTGTTGAAGAGTAAACCTCCTGCAATTATCGATAAATAAAAACTCCTGCTTAAACGTAGGAGTTTTTATTTTCCAAATTTGACAGGTGCATTTTAGGGGCGGGTCTTGTTTATTTAGGTTGCTTTTTAAGTCAGGAAGATCCGCCCCTGCTTTATGGCAAAGACGTATATGAGTTCAGCACTTTGATGTAATTCGAGCGCCGCAAAGCATGCGGGTTATGGGTGGCTTGTTCGCTCATGCTGCCCTGCATCTGCTGGATGGAGATGTAATCATGGGATTTCATCCACTTCTCCAAATCAACCAGGATCTCAGAGACCCGCCCGGTGCCATTCTGCAGCAGTTCGGAGGCCAGCATGGCCACACGGGCACCCGCCATCATGGCTTTCAGAACATCCTCGGCGGTATGGATCCCGGTGGTCAGTGCAAAATCGGTTTTCACGCGACTATACAGCAAGGCGATCCAGCGCAGCGGCATGCGCAATTCCTGCGAGGTGCTCAGCACCAGGTTGGGACACACCTCCAACTCCTCCAGGTCGAAATCCGGCTGGTAAAAGCGGTTGAACAAAACCAGCCCGTCCGCACCGGCATCCACCAGGCGGGTGCACATATTGCCCATGCCTGTGAAATACGGGCCGATCTTGACTGCCAGGGGGATAGTGATTTTGGAGCGTACTTTGCTGACAAAATTGACATAGCTGTTTTCAAGGTCTTCACTGGTCAGGTCGGTCTCAAAAGGCAGGTAATAAATATTCAGTTCCAGGGCATCTGCACCGGCTGCTTCGATCTTGCGGGCATATTCAACCCAGGTACCTGCTGAAACCCCGTTCAGGCTGCCGATGACAGGAATATCCACCGATTTTTTGACCTGTTTGAGATGATCAACATATTTTTCCGGGCCAATGCTGTACCGCCCAATATTCGGCAGATAGGTCAGTGCTTCGGCGTAAGAATCTGTGCCATAATCCAGGAAATGATCGAGTTCCATGGATTCGTGGATGATCTGTTCTTCAAACAACGAGTACATCACAATAGCAGCAATGCCGGCTGATTCCAGCTTTTTAACAGTCTCCACTTTTTCAGATAACGGGGAAGCCGAGGCAACCAGGGGATTTTTTAATTTTAAACCCAGGTAGGTGGTGGTCAGATCCATTTTTTTTGACACTCCCTTCTCGATAAATCGAATGATGGGTATGATAATTGTGTCATTGCGAAGGAGCGGCGGCAGCGACTGAAGCAATCCCCCTGTTTGCAAGGAGACTGCTTCGTCGGACAAAAAATCCCTTCTCGCGGTGACATGTTAAATATTAAAGTTCTGGATTCCAAGGTTACTCTTCAGAACTTCCTTCGTCATCATTGCTATAGTGCATGGCAGCCATTTGACGGTAGAAATTCAGGCGCTTCTTGTTATCCTTCTTTACTTTCTTAAGCAGCATCTCGGCACGGTCTTCATCACTTTGCACCAACATGCGGTAGCGGGTCTCATTGTACATATATTCCTGGGGCTGGATGGTGGGATCTTTGGAATCAATGGTGAGAGGATTTTGTCCCAGTTCGATCAGGCGCGGGTCATAGCGCAGGAGTGGCCAAATACCGGATTGTACGGCCAGTTTTTGCTGGTTGAGACCCTGGGTCATGTCAATGCCGTGCGCAATACAATGGCTGTAGGCGATGATCAGGGATGGACCGGGGTAAGATTCAGCTTCCAGGAAGGCTTTCAGAGTCTGGGCATCGTTGGCGCCCATGGCTACACGCGCCACGTAAACATAACCGTAAGACATGGCAATCAGACCCAGGTCTTTCTTGGGCAGGCTTTTCCCCTCAGCTGCAAATTTGGCGATGGCTGCCATGGGTGTTGATTTGGAGGCCTGTCCGCCAGTGTTGGAATACACTTCGGTATCCAGGACCAGGATGTTGACATTGCGGCCGGAAGCCAGCACATGATCCAGCCCACCATAGCCGATGTCATAAGCCCAACCATCACCACCCACTATCCAGACACTGCGCTTGACCAGCATGTCTGCCAGACTGAGCAAATCTTTGGCGCGCGGTTCAGTGGACTTGGCAAGCTTTGTTTTCAAGGTGGCAACACGCTCACGCTGCTGGCCGATGCCGGTTTCATTGCTCTGATCGGCATTGAGCAGATCATTTATGAATTCCTGGCCGAGTTCTTTTGTGAAGAGAAGCAGAAGCTCACGGGCAAATTGTACCTGCTTGTCAACCGTCAGGCGCATACCCAAGCCAAATTCTGCATTATCCTCAAACAGGGAGTTCGACCAGGCCGGTCCGCGACCCTGCTTGTTGAAGGTGTAGGGGGTGGTGGGAAGGTTACCGCTGTAGATGGACGAACAGCCGGTGGCATTTGCGATCAAAGCACGATCACCATACAACTGGGAGAGCAGCTTGATATAAGGTGTCTCACCGCAACCTGCACATGCACCCGAAAATTCAAACAGAGGCTGGAGCAGTTGTGAGTTCTTAATGGTGCCAGGGTTGATCAAGGAGCGATCCACTTCCGGCAGGGACAGGAAGTATTCCCAATTGGCAGCTTCGCTCTCACGCAGAGGAGGTTGCGGCGCCATGTTGATAGCCTTTCTGCCCACCTGGGTCTTATCTTTGACCGGGCAGGTTTCCACGCACAGCGTACAACCGGTGCAGTCCTCGGGCGCCACCTGAACAGTATATTTCATTCCGGGAAATTCCTTGAACTTGGAATCCATGGATTTAAAGGTAGTGGGTGCCTTCTTGAGCAGGTCGGTGGCGTACACTTTGTGGCGGATGACGGCGTGCGGGCAGACGAAAACACACTTGCCGCATTGGATGCACAGGTCTGGTTCCCAGACCGGGATATCGAGCGAGATGTTGCGTTTCTCCCAGCGGGAGGTCCCAGTGGGGAAGGTGCCGTCCACAGGCATGCCTGAAACCGGCACATCATCTCCATCAAAGGCGATCATTTTCCCGAGCACGTCACGGACAAATGCCGGGGCTTGCTCCGGGACGGGGGCACGGCGGGTGATCTTGCTGGAAACCCGGGCTGGCACTTTAACCTGGTGCAGATTGGCCAACGACTGGTCCACGGCTTCGTTGTTCTTCTTAACCACGCTCTCACCGCGCTTGCCATATGTCTTTTTGATGGTGTACTTGATCTGGGTGATGGCTTCTTCACGCGGCAGCACTCCAGAAATGGCAAAGAAACAGGTCTGCATGATGGTATTGATGCGGTTGCCCATGCCGGTTTTTTCGGCTACATCGTAAGCGTTGATAACGTAGAATTGAAGTTTTTTATCAATGATGGAGGCCTGGGTTTCGCGCGGCAGTTCATCCCAGATCTCCTGCGGACCGTAGATGCTGTTCAGCAAGAAGACACCACCCGGTTGGGCATATTTGAGGATGTCATAGCGCTCCAGGAAGTTGAACTGGTGGCAGGCAACAAAGTTGGCAGTATTCGGAGCGATCAGGTAAGGAGCCTGGATCGGTTTGGGGCCAAAGCGCAGGTGGGATATGGTCAGTGAGCCGGATTTTTTGGAATCGTAGACAAAATAGCCGCGTGCATAATTTTTAGTTTCTTCACCGATGATCTTGATCGAGTTTTTATTGGCGCCCACGGTTCCATCAGCGCCCAAGCCCATGAATACGCAGCGCACGGTCTCAGGATGTTCAACTGAAAAGCCGGGGTCGTAATCCAGGCTGGAATGGGTTACATCGTCATGGATGCCAATGGTGAAATGATTCTTGGGCTCAGGTTTGAGCAATTCATCATAAATACCCTTGACCATGGCAGGTGTGAATTCTTTGGAGGAGAGGCCATATCTCCCGCCGGTCACTTTAGCCTGGCGGTTACCCTCACTGAGCGCCTGGACTACATCCATGTAGAGCGGTTCTCCACCCGAGCCGGGTTCTTTGGTACGGTCGAGAACCGCAATTTTTTTGACGCTGACAGGCAGGGAGGCAACGAAATGCTCAAAAGAGAATGGGCGGTACAGGCGGACACGCAAAACACCGACCTTCTCGCCTTTTGCGACCAGGTGACGTACCGTGGCTTCCACGGTTTCGCCGCCGGATGCCATGATGATAATGATACGCTCGGCATCTGCAGCGCCATAATAATCGAAGAGGTGATACTGTCGCCTGGTAAGTTTTGCAAAATTATCCATGGCTTTTTGAACAATGCCGGGACAGGCCTGGTAATAAGGGTTGACTGTCTCGCGTCCCTGGAAGTAGACATCCGGGTTTTGGGCGCTGCCACGCAGAACAGGATGTTCCGGTGAAAGCCCGCGGGCGCGATGGGCAAGCACAAGCTTATCGTCGATCATGGCGCGCAGGTCCTCATCGGTCAACTGCTCGATCTTGTCCACTTCATGCGAGGTGCGAAACCCATCAAAGAAGTGGATGAAAGGAATGCGTGCTTCGAGCGAGGCAGCCTGGGAGATCAGGGCAAAATCATGCGCCTCCTGAACCGATCCCGAGGCAAGCATGCCCCAGCCGGTCTGGCGTACCGCCATCACATCGGAATGATCTCCGAAGATGGAGAGTGCCTGGGCTGCCAGGGAACGCGCCGTAACGTGGAACACCGTTGAAGTCAATTCTCCGGCAATCTTGTACATGTTGGGGATCATCAGCAGCAAGCCCTGGCTGGCAGTGAACGTGGTGGCCAGGGATCCGGTTTGCAGGGCGCCATGCAAGGCTCCTGCTGCTCCGCCTTCGGATTGCATCTCCACCACCATGGGGATGGTGCCCCAGATGTTCTTCATTTTCCTGGCAGACCATTCGTCTGCCAATTCACCCATGGTGGAAGATGGGGTGATGGGATAGATGGCGATGACTTCATTGAGGCGATGTGCCACCGACGCGGCGGCTTCATTCCCATCAATGGTTACTATTTTACGCTTCATTATTGCTCCTTGTCTGAACCAAAATACAGAGAAGCCTCTGTGTGCATCTGCTTTATAAACTAGGGGTGTGCCCCATGCTTCCCTGATTTTTAAGAAGTTACTTTTATATATTTATTTAGAATGAACCAATTGTAAGTGTATTCCCGCCTTGCCGGGCGGTATAGTTATATAACACACCTATAAAATGGCAACTTGTCATAATCTGGGTGGGTATTTTTTCAATAATTCTGTAGAAAGTGGGTGGGTTGGGGTGTGCCCCCACCCTCAACTAATTTGAGAAGTCACCCAAGTTTCAGGTACTGTTCCAGGCGCGAACGCGCCAGCCACAGAGCGGCCAGAGATTTCGAATCCGGGAGCCTGCCTTGCTCTGCCATCTGCATGGCCTCTGCCAGTGGAACAGGCTGCACCTGCAGGAATTCATCTGCATCCGCTTCAAGCGGAGAATGATATAGATCTGTCGCCAGGTAGACATGCATGTATTCGGTTGAGTAACCCGGTGCCAGGTAAAATCCACCCAGGGTTTCAAGCTGGCGTGCAGCCTGCCCGGTTTCTTCGCGCAGCTCACGCGAGGCACACACCTGGGGAAGCTCGGCCTCATCCAGGGTTCCAGCCGGAAGTTCCAGCATATCCAATCTGGCAGCATGCCGGTATTGGCGTACGAATAGCAGGTTGCCTTCATTATCAATTGGGATCAGAACCACCGAGCCGTGGTGCTCTACAATATCAAATTTGGTAGTGCGCCCATCCGGAAGGCGCACCTGGTCACGGCGGATGGTGAAAGCCCGGCCTGGATATACGATTTCAGATTCGATCAATTCAAATGACATGCCTGTCTCCATGAATTAAGGATGGGGCGTCGCAAGGAGACAAAATGTCCTTGCAACGCCCCAATCCCTGTGCTCTTTACTCACAATTCACACCCAAACAGAGGTTCATTCCTGCCCGGGTGTTGTTTATTGATCAGGGGGGTTACGGTATGGTGATGGTCTTCCCGGTTTTCAGCGTGTAGGGTGCCACTATGTTATTGGCAGCTGCGATGGTGATGGGATCAATGTCGCCATATTTGCAGGCAATCCCATAGATGGTGTCATTTGCGACAACTAAATATTTTGCCGGGCGTGGAAGAACTGCGCGTGGAGGCGGGAATGGATCACCGTTCTGCGGGATCTTCAGAACCAAACCGGGTACATATTGCCCACCGGCGCCCAGCCCATTGAGATTTAATAATTCAGCCGGGTTCACATTGAAACGGCGGGCGATGCAATAAGGAAATTCGCCTTCCTGCAATGTATAGGTGGCAGGTTTGGTATTTGAGGGTGGTACGGCTGTGTTGGGGGCGGATGTTGGGGTTTGGAAGACAGGTGTGTTGGGGACGGGGGTAGCGTTTACGGTACCAACTGGTAAAGGTGTCCCAACGACAGGCGTGGTGGTTTTGCCGCCACTTGGTTGAGCGGTGCCGCTCATTGCTATGGCTGTTTGTGTGGCAAATGCGCGCAACATCTCCATGGGATCATCGCTGGTTGCCACCACTTCCTGGCTGACGGTCGGCGTTGCCAATGGATCCGTGGTTGCAGACCTCTCGCAGGCTGAAAGCCCCAGGGCTAGTATTAGTATGAACACGGCGTAAATAACTGTTTTCTTTGACATTCTCTACCTCCTCAACCCTCTGAAATGAGGGGATAATTCTCTCGTAATTCGATACTAGCACAACCTTTCTAAAAGGTCAAGCGAACTTTTTATCCATATTTTCCCACACTATTCCTTGCCCCTGACACCTGGATGCAAAGGCCGGCGGGGTCTGTCAAGCAGGAATTACCAGACATGATCCAGGGGTAATATGCAATCTGTGACCGTCCAATGCAAGGTCACAGAGTTCTTAATAGTCGCAAATTAACGTTCATGGGTATTACGAGGCTCAAACCAACCTCAAACTTCCGAAGTTTTTAAAACTTCGGAAGTTTCTTTTCTTGGAATAGAGAAAATTGCCTCTTGTATTATTAGATTATTTGTTCTAAAATAAGTCTGGTGAGAGTGATGTTACGAGGGAGCCATACCGTATTGTCTATTATCGACCGTCAACCACAAACCGGCAACGATCATTTGACTCCGCTGGTATAATTATCTTTCGCGCCATCTTCTAAAAGCGTTGAACAGAATATCCATTTCAATCTGAAAGCGAAGCAAATGTCCCCTGATGTCATCCGTGTGGTGGGCGCCCGTGCCCACAACCTAAAAAATATCACAGTGGAGATCCCGCGCAACAAACTGGTGGTCATCACCGGTCTGTCCGGCTCGGGCAAATCCTCCCTGGCCTTCGATACCATTTTTGCCGAGGGTCAGCGCCGTTATGTCGAATCACTCTCGGCCTATGCCCGCCAGTTCCTCGGGCAAATGGAAAAACCGGACGTGGATACCATCGAAGGCCTGTCCCCGGCAGTTTCCATCGACCAGAAAGGCACCTCACACAACCCGCGCTCCACCGTTGGGACTGTCACCGAAGTGTATGACTACCTGCGCCTTTTGTTCGCGCGGGTCGGCATCCCGCACTGCCCCATATGCGGTCGCGAAGTGGTCAAGCAATCTGCCCAGGAGATCGTGGAAGCCATCGAGGCCATGCCGGAAGGCAGCCGCATCCTGGTGCTGGCTCCGCTGGTGCGCGGCCGCAAGGGTACCTACCAGGCTGTCTTTGAAGAGATCCGCAAGGCCGGTTTCGTGCGCACGCGCGTCGATGGTCAGGTCTACGGCCTGGACGAAGAGATCAACCTGGACCGTTATAAGATCCATACCATTGAAGCTGTGGTCGACCGTCTGGTCATTGCGCGTCCGCAGGACGAAAGCGAAGCCAAGGCTGCGCGCACCCGCCTGACTGACTCGGTTGAGACCGCCCTAAAGTTTGGGGATGGTTATCTTACCATCCAGACCCTGGCGGGTTCTGCCGAAAACCCGGGCGCAGAAAACGAAAACCTGGAATATCGCTACTCCGAACACCTGGCCTGCCCGGAACACAACATCAGCATCCCGGAGATCGAGCCGCGTACTTTTTCATTTAATACACCCCACGGTGCCTGTCCGGATTGCCAGGGTCTGGGCAGCAAACTCGAGATCGACCCCGAGCGGTTGATGCCCGATCCCGATATGTCCCTCAATGAAGGTGCCATCGTCCTGTCTGAATGGAGCGGCCCACGTGAAGAGGGCGGCTGGTACTGGCAAAGCCTGGAAGGCGCGGCCAAACACTTCAAGATCGACCTGGACACCCCGGTCAGCAGTATCCCCCCTGAGAAGCTGCAAATCATCCTGAACGGCACCCAGGGCAAAGAGATCGAAATGACCTATAAAAACCCCAAAGGGCGCGAATACACCTTCAACCGCACCTTTGAGGGAGTCATTCCCAATATGCTGCGTCGTTTCCGTGATACCAACTCGGATTACATGCGCAACCGCATCATGGAGTACATGACCGACCGCCCCTGCCCCACCTGCCGCGGTCTGCGCCTGCGCCCTGAAGCCCTGGCTGTCACTGTGGACGAAACCAACATCGTGCACGTTACCGGATGGCCTGTTCTGCAAACCCTGGAATGGATTGATAAGCTGGCCGGGGATAAAACTCCCTTCAGTAAACGCCAGCAGGCCATCTCCGAACGTATCCTCAAGGAGATCCATGCCCGCCTGGGCTTCCTGGTCAATGTCGGGTTGGATTATCTGACCCTCAATCGTTCCGCCGGCAGTCTTTCGGGTGGTGAAGCCCAGCGCATCCGCCTGGCCACCCAGGTGGGTTCCCGCCTGGTGGGCGTATTATACGTCCTGGATGAACCTTCCATCGGTTTACACCCGCGCGACAACCAGCGCCTGCTGGATACCCTGAAGGGCTTGCGTGACCTGGGCAACACTGTCATGGTGGTTGAGCATGACGACGAGACCATCCTGGCTGCCGATTGGGTCATCGACCTGGGTCCAGGCGCGGGTGAACACGGCGGACGCATCATTGCTGAAGGCACTCCGGCTGATATCCTGGTTCACCCCAAATCGCTGACAGGTGCCTACCTTTCCGGCCGCAAGAGTGTGCCGGTTCCCAAAAAAAGGCGCCTGGGTAACGGAAAACACCTCACCGTTGTAGGGGCACGCGCCAACAACCTGAAAAACATCACGGTCGACATTCCATTGGGCAAGCTGGTTTGCATCACCGGCGTTTCCGGGTCGGGAAAATCCACGCTGATGGTGGATGTGCTCTACCAGACCCTGGCACACACCCTGCATGGCGCTCATACCTACCCGGGGGAACATGATCGCATCGACGGGCTGGAGCATATTGACAAGATCATCAACATCGACCAATCCCCCATCGGTCGAACGCCCCGCTCCAATCCAGGTACCTACACCGGGCTTTTTGACGAGATCCGCAAGCTGTTTGCCGAGTTGCCCGAAAGCAAGGTGCGCGGCTACAAGCCTGGACGTTTTTCATTTAATGTACACGGCGGACGCTGTGAGGCCTGCCAGGGACAGGGGCAACTGCGCATCGAGATGCAGTTCCTGCCGGATATCTACGTCCCGTGTGATATCTGCCACGGCACGCGCTTCAACCACGAAACCCTGCAGGTCCATTTTAAGGGTCACTCGGTAGCGGATGTGCTTGACCTGACGGTTGAAAAAGGCATGCAGCTTTTCTCCGCCTTCCCCTCCATGCACAACAAGCTGAAGACTCTGCAGGAGGTTGGGCTCGGATATATCCGCATCGGCCAGCCTGCCACCACGCTCTCCGGCGGTGAGGCCCAGCGCGTCAAGCTGGCGCGCGAACTTTCCCGGCGTGCCACCGGCCGCACCTTATATGTACTGGACGAACCTTCGGTTGGTTTGCATGCTGCCGATGTACACAAATTGATCGAAGTGCTGCAGCACCTGGTGGAAGCTGGCAACTCCATCCTGATCATCGAACACAATCCCGACATCATCAAGGTGGCAGACTGGATCATCGATCTCGGCCCGGAGGGCGGGGACCGCGGCGGGCAGGTCATCGCCGAAGGCACCCCCGAGCAGATCTGCTCTATGGAAGATTCATATACCGGACAATATTTGCTCCGCCATTTACAGCCTCATAAAGGATGATCGTTGCAGCACTCCGCCAAAATGATCCTGAGATGGCCATTTTGTCCAATTTTCAAACACTCGCTTAAAGCCGGAATCTCAGGTAGAATAATTATGACTGGTGTATGGGGTACCTCCCGACACTGAAATTTAATTATTGCAAGCAACTTGAATGGACAAAAAATGAATGAAAATCCTCCAATTAAATCCACGATTGACTCGTACCGTAAACGGCGCAGTCGTTCTCTGCCAATCATCATCTGGGGTTTGGCGGCTGTACTCGTCATAGGCGGCATTATCATCCTGGTATTATCATTAAAAGACGGGGATGGTTCCTTCTCCCTATTCGCCACCAAGACACCCACGCCCACCATCACACCTTCCCCCACCAACACATTACCGCCCACCAAAACACCCACGGTCACATCCACACCGACCCTGACCAACACGCCCACACCGAGCGCACCTTTTTATTACATTGTTCTGGATGGCGATTATCTGTCCACAATTGCCGAGAAATTCAACCTGGGGGAGAGTGGTGTCATTCAAATTCTCCTGCTCAACCCGGGCATTGATCCGGTCACCCAGACCATCTATACCGGTCAGGAGATCCTGGTGCCGCCACCCGGCTGGCCCATGCCCACCCTGACCCCCTGGCCGGTGGATGCGCCGCGAGGTACCAAGATCACCTACTACGTGCAGCCTGGTGACAGCCTGGGCACCATTGCCGATAAATTCCTCAGCACCATTGCGGAGATCATCAAAGCCAACCCCGACGCTCTTGAAGATGAAACTTCCTTGATCTACCCCGGGCAGATGCTGATCGTTCCGGTGAACTTGATAACCCCCGTTCCCACCAAAACCGGCACACCCGCGGCAACGGCAACACCCACGGCAACGGCAACACCCTGACCTGACCGGATTTTCACGAAGGCTGAAAATCCCCAATTCCTTCCATAATTCAAAGACCTGACAGGTTCCAAAACTTGTCAGGTCTTTCAGTCCCAATCCACGTCCAAATGGGAGAGCATCTCTGGATAATTCCTTTGACAATCCAGCTTTCAAAGGCTAAAATGGAATGAGAACCCGCTGGTTGATGGGCTTACATCCTTTTAAGCCGGGATTTCATCCTGCAAAACAAGGAATTTCACAAGGAGATGTAGTGAGGAAGTGGTCTGACAAATTTGTCATCGGTCTCACCGGCAACATTGCCACAGGCAAGAGCGTGGTAAGGAAGATGCTGGAGCATTTAGGCGCATATGGGATTGATGCCGATGCACTTGCTCATCGTGTGATCGCCAAAGGAGCTCCCGGATACCTGCCGGTTTTAAGCACCTTTGGCGGCTGGATGCTGAATGAAAATTCCGAGATCAACCGTCAAAAATTGGGGCGGCTGGTTTTCAGCGACCCGGAAGCATTGGTATTGCTGGAAGGTATCATCCACCCGTTTGTCAGCCAGGCTATTGACCTGATCGTGAAGCGCGCCCCCCAGCGAACCATTGTCATCGAAGCCATCAAACTACTGGAGACTGATCTGGTGAAATCTTGCGACTCCATCTGGACCACATTTTCTCCCGAAAGAACCCAACTGGCGCGCCTGATGGGCAAGCGCGGCATGTCTGATGTCGAGGCGCTCAAACGCATCCGCATGCAGCCTTCCCAGGCAGAAAAAGTAGCCAAAGCCAGCGTAGTCATTCATAACTTAGGCTCTTTTGAGGACACATGGCGGCAGGTCAAGGCAGCCTGGAGGAAGGTCATCCCACCCAGCACCGATACCGCACCGACCCGGATCCGGAAAGCATCCCACGGTGAGCTTGCCGTCCAACGCGGCCGTCCGGGGGACTCACAGGCCATTGCCAATCTGATCACCCAATTGAGCAACGGCGTAAATCCCCAGACTTCAGAAGGTGTGATGGCGGCTTTTGGAGAAAAAGCCTTCCTTTTACTCAAATTGGAAAAGAAACTGGTTGGCCTGGCTGCCTGGCAGGTGGAAAACCTGGTTGCCCGTACTACCGATATCTATGTGGATGCGAATATTGCCCTGCCACATGCTTTGAAAGTGCTGATCGCCGAAGTGGAAAGCGCTTCTCGAGACCTGCAATGTGAGGCTTCCCTTGTATTTTTGTCCCCTGCACTCACCAGGCAGGCAGCCTTCTGGAAAGAACTTGGGTACGAGAGTCGTAATCCCACGTCTCTGAGTATCCAGGCCTGGCAGGATGCTGTCAATGAATCCATGCCAGCCAACACCACCCTGTTTTTCAAACAGTTGCGCCAGGACCGCATACTGCGTCCGATCTAAAAAAATACTGTGCCTGAATTATTTAGCGACCTGATTTTTATTTTCCAACGCCTGAACTGGCTGGGTGTCATCGATATTCTGTTGGTGACTCTTATCTTCTATGGTTTGCTCTATCTGTTGCGCGATACCCAAGCCATGGTACTGTTGCGCGGTGTGATCGTGTTATTCGTGCTGACCGCCCTGTTGACCAGCCTGGTCAACCTTCCAGCTTTTTCTTTCCTGGTCAGCACTGCCCTGCCAGCCTTATTGTTTTCCATCCCGGTCATATTTGCACCTGAAATTCGCCGCGCACTCGAACGCATCGGGCGCGCCGGAACATTTCTTCCATCCCGGCCACGCACCTCTGCTGCAGAAATGGCACAAACCATTCAGGCCATCGTGGCCGCAGCAGCCCGCCTATCCGCCCGGCAGCATGGAGCCCTCATTATTATGCAGCGCATGGATAACCTGGATGAGTATGTCCGAACCGGGGTGCGAATGGATTCCAAGGTCACGCCCGAACTGCTTTTACAGGTTTTCTATCCCAACACGCCTCTGCACGATGGAGCGGTGATCATAGATACCCGGCTGTTGGCTGGCGCCTGCGTCCTGCCTCTCTCAGCCAGCGGTATCCTGACACACTCCCCGGATCGCCAGATGGGTTTGCGTCACCGGGCAGCTCTCGGCATTTCCGAAGTCAGTGATGCCATTGCCGTGGTGGTTTCGGAAGAAAGCGGCGCGATTTCAATCGCCCACTCCGGGCGAATGATCCGCCGGTTGGATGCAGAACGATTGGAAAACATTTTAATTGCTTTTTATGGGTCAGATCTAAAGACTCCCAGCAAAAATGTCTTCAAGCGTTTTTTCCCTTACCTGTTCCCCAGGAAGGAAGAGTGAGGTACAATGCTTGACTGGCTTTCCAGGAACGTTCGCATCTTCATATTGGCTTTCTTCCTTGCACTGGCTGTCTGGGTTTCGGCTGTAACGGCAGCAGATCCAGACGAAACCCGCCCTTATCCAAACCCGGTGTCCATCGAAATTGTCGGACAAGACCCCGGCCTGGTGATCACCAACGCGTACACCAGGCAGATCGAGGTAGTGTTACGAGCGCCTCAATCGGTCTGGCGCCAACTGACTTCTGAAAAAAATTCTGTGCGCGCCGTGGTGGATATTTCAAATTTGAGCTCAGGTTCACATCAAGTCCAGATCCAGGTACAGGTAAGTAACCAACCTGTACGCATCATGTCCACTTCCCTCGCATCTCTCGAACTGGTACTTGAACAATTACTGACCAAAACCATGCCGGTCGAGATCAATATCATTGGTACACCAGCCATAGGCTACCAGGCCCAGGAAATGCAGTTAAGTTCCACGGAGGTGGTGGTTTCCGGACCACAATCGATCATCCAACGCGTTCAAAAAATTGGTGCATCCCTGGATATCTCGGGAGTACGGCAGGATGTGGACACCGAAGTAAATTTGAGTGTTCTGGATGAGAGCAACCTGCCAATTGACGGCCTCAACCTTACACCGGCCAATATCCAGGTGACCGTGCCGGTCGTCCAACAGGGCGGTTACCGTGATCTGGCTGTCAAGGTTGTGGTTAGCGGTCGTGTTGCCAATGGCTATCGCCTGACCAGCATCCTGGTCAATCCTCCAGTGGTGACTGTTTTCTCCTCCGACATCGCTCTGATCAATTCTCTGCCCGGCTATGTTGAAACCACCCAGTTGGATTTAACCAATGTTAGTGCAGATATAGAAACCCGCCTGGCACTGAACCTTCCTGAAGGGGTTTCATTGCTCGGAGATCAGAACGTGCTGGTACAGGTGGGAATTTCTGCCATTGAAGGCAGCCTGACCATCACCGACCGTCCGGTTACCGTCAACGGACTGTCCCCCGGTTTGGCTGGGACCGTATCCCCGCTGACGGTGGACCTGTACCTCTCCGGTCCCCTGCCCGTGCTGGATACACTGATCACAACGGAAGTACTGGTAAGCGTGGATGCCACCGGACTGGTTGCCGGTACTTACCAATTGACACCGAGTGTCACCATCATGGTCGTTGGCATTCGGGTTGAAACCATCCTGCCCGGTACTGTTGAAGTAATCATCGGTAAAAGTACTCCAACGCCCAAACCGTAACATAACAGATATCATCGCACAAGCGATTTTCAGTATCTTTCCATTAACCCGGAGAAAGGCTGGGATGTGAAAGCAAGCTTAACTTTTTTTCACACCCCTCTCACCTCCACCGGTTAATTTTCGGACAGATAATTAGTATTGGTTCATTGGGAATTGGTGTGGTATAAGGAAGATGTGGGGGTGTTTTGCGGGATACGTCCGCAAAACACCCCCACACTCAGCATCACGGAGATTCCCAGAAAGCCTTAGTATTTCAGGAATAGAGAGATCATGTCCAAACCTATTGTTGCCCTGGTCGGTCGCCCGAATGTGGGGAAAAGCACTTTATTTAATCGCCTGGCAGGTGAACGCCTGGCTATTGTTGATGATACACCCGGTACCACTCGTGACCGTATCTTCGCCGAATCAGATTGGAACGGTATTGCATTCGATATTATCGACACCGGCGGGATCGACCCGCAGCATGGCGGCAAAACCCCGCTTTCCACCGGGTCGGTTGATTTTATAGAGCAGATCCGTGACCAGGCTGAGGTGGCCATCCTGGATTCGGATGCCGTTCTGCTCCTGACAGATGGGTCGGTGGGTGTAACTGCTCCCGACCGTGAAGTGGCAGACATCCTGCGACGGCATCAGAAAATTGTGAACGGAGTGCCATGGCCTCCCATCCTGCTGGTGGTAAACAAGTGCGAGAGCGCCAGCCGCCGGGCGGAAGCCTCCCAATTTTACGAGCTGGGTCTGGGAGAGCCATTTGCCATCTCGGCTTCCCAGGGAATTGGAACCGGTGACCTGTTGGATGCCCTGGTGGCCGCTTTCCCAACTCAAAACGAAGAGGAAGAGGACGAGTCGGTCAAAATTGCCATCGTTGGCAAACCCAACGCAGGCAAATCCAGCCTGCTTAACCGCCTGGCAGGCAGCGAACGCTCCATCGTCAGCCCGATCCCCGGGACAACCCGGGATGCGGTCGATACCCACATTGAGGTGGATGGACTTCCAGTCACCTTGATTGACACTGCGGGCATCCGCCGCCGCGGTCAGATCGACCCGGGTGTCGAAAAGTACAGTGTGCTGCGCGCATTCAAGGCTATTGAACGCTCCGATGTAGCCCTGCTGATGATCGATGCCCAGGCTGGGATCACCGCCCAGGATACCCATATTGCCGGGTTTGTTTTGGACGCCTGGAAAAGCACTGTGGTACTGGTAAACAAATGGGATGCAATCGATAAAGATAGCTACACATTTGAGGCCTACACCCAGCATGTCCGCCAAGAACTTCAATTTCTGGATTATGTCCCGATCCTGTTCATTTCTGCCCTGACCGGGCAGCGCGTTGACCAGGTGCTGCCGATGGCATTGCGGGTTCAGGAGGAACGCCTCAGACGTATCTCCACCTCCAGCCTGAACCAGATCCTGCGCAAAGCTCAGGATGTGCATCATGCACCCTCGCACTCTGGCCGTACACTGAAGATCTTCTACGCCACCCAGGTACGCAGCGATCCTCCCACCTTCATGATCTATGTTAATGACCCCAAGCTGATGCATTTTTCATACATGCGTTACCTGGAAAACTGCATTCGCAAGGAATATGGCTTCCTGGGTACACCCATCCATATTGTCTCCAAACCCCGGCGAGAGTAGGGTTTATTGAGTTGCCATGCTAACTTCTCAAAAAAGCGGGGTGTTGGGGTACACCCCAACCTTTCCATGAATTATTGAGTTGATACTCGCCATGCCAGCAAAGATCTTGCATCTGGATCTGGACGCCTTCTTCTGTGCCGTTGAAGAGCTGAGCAGCCCCGGTTTACGTGAAAAACCATTTGCCGTAGGGGGGCGGCCGGATCAACGCGGCGTGGTGGCCTCCTGTTCGTATGCCGCCCGCAGGCTGGGCATCCATTCCGCCATGCCCATGTCGCGCGCCCTGCGGCTCTGCCCGGAGCTGGTCATCGTTCCGGGACACCATCGCGCTTACGGTGAAGCTTCCAAACAAGTCATGGAACGCCTGGAGGCAGTCACCGGATTGGTTGAGATCATTTCGATCGATGAAGCCTTCCTGGATGTAAGCGACCTGCCCGAGTCGGGGGAAATCATTGCCCGCCGCCTGCAAACCCAGGTAATGAATGAACTGAAATTGCCCTGTTCGCTGGGCGTGGCCAGCAACAAGTTGGTGGCCAAGATCGCCAACGATGTGGGTAAAAAAGCCGCCAAAGGCAACGCACCTCCCTGCGCCATCACCATTGTCCCACCGGGTCAAGAGGCCGCCTTCCTGGCACCCCTGCCAACCGAAATACTGTGGGGTGTAGGTCCAAAAACCGCCGCCCGCCTGGCGGAGCTGGGTATTCACACCATCGGAGAACTGGCACGCTGGCCAGAAGCAGACCTGGCAAAGCGTTTCGGCGAGAGTGGCGCCGATTTGTCACGGCATGCGCATGGGTTGGATGATCGCCCGGTCAGCAGCGGGCACGAGATGAAATCGGTCAGCCAGGAGACCACTTTTGTACGGGATGTGCGCGACGACCAGATGCTTGAGAAGAAGGTGCGTGAGCTCTCTGCACAGGTGGGGCGACGTTTGCGCAAAACCGGGTTGGCGGGTACAACCGTGCGCATCAAACTGCGCTGGCCGGATTTCAACAGCCTGACGCGCCAGGTGCGCCTGGTGAGCCCGACCAACAGTGATGAAGAGATCGCCAAAGCCGCGCTGGCCTTGCTTGGCAAGGCGCGGGCACCCGGCAAGTCTGTACGCCTGATCGGTGTGGGTGTGAGCGGTCTGGGGGAACCAGTGCGCCAGCTATTGTTATGGGACAATGGCTCGGAGAAAGCCCGCAAGCTGGAAGCGACCCTGGATAAGCTGCAGGAGCGTTTTGGGGATAAGGTCATCCGGCGCGGCCGGATCCCGGAACCAGCGGATGAGGCCGGGGACGGCCCCAAGAACGTGTGCGGACGCCGCATCACCAGCAACCTGGAGGGCTACCCCAGCGCCACCTACCAGGGACGCACGATCTACTTTTGCACCGAATTCTGCCTGGAAGCCTTCCGGCGTGACCCGGATCGTTTTTACCTGGCGCACAGCCGCAAGCGCAGCTAATACTATTCTCACAAGTTGGTTTGGCGCTTTGGCTTTCATCCGCACAGCTTATCACCCTCCTGGAAGGTCTTCACACCCCGGCGAGATCCCAGAATAAACAGGGAAACCGGGATGTTGCCTGCAAAATAAGGTAAAATTTAATTCATCACCCCATATTTGGAGCTGCCATGGACACCATTTTCTCTGTTGAAAACCTGATCGCCCTGCTGACCCTGACCGCCCTGGAGATCGTGCTGGGTATCGACAACATTGTCTTCATCTCCATCCTGGCTGACCGGCTGCCTAAAGCACAGCAAGCACGCGGCCGCCGCACCGGCCTGGTACTGGCATTGGTCACCCGCATCCTGCTGCTTCTGTCACTAAGCTGGATCATCCGCCTGACAAAACCATTCTTCACTGTAATCTCACTGGATATTTCCGGTCGTGACCTGATCCTGCTGATCGGTGGTTTGTTCCTGCTCGCCAAGAGCACCTTCGAGATCCATCATAAATTGGAAGGCAAGGAAGGCAGCGCCAGCGCCAAAGCCGCAGTCACTTTTGCAGGCGTGGTCATCCAGATCGGGTTGCTGGACATCGTCTTCTCGCTCGACTCGGTCATCACCGCGGTGGGCATGGCCAAGGAAGTGTATGTCATGATCGCGGCTGTCATCATTGCTGTCATCATCATGATGTGGGCTTCCACCCCGTTGAGCGAGTTCGTCAACGAGCATCCCACGGTCAAGATCCTGGCTCTCAGCTTTTTGCTGCTAATCGGCATGTCCCTGCTGATGGAGGGTCTGCACCAGCATATCTCCAAGGGTTACATCTATTTTGCAATGGGCTTTTCTGTCTTTGTTGAGATGCTAAATCTGCGCATACGCTCCAAAGTCAATCCGGTCAAACTGCGTAAACCCTACGTCCAGGCGGAGAAGAAGACTCAAAAAGCAGGTTGAGTGACATTACAATCCTTACTTGAACAATGGCAGTCTGATCTCGATACCGCTCCCAACATCTCCACCTGGCGCAGCCTGCCCAGGCGTCCAGCGCAGCTCCAGGATTTGCCAGTGGATCTGTCCCCCGTGCTTTCCGGTGCGCTGACCCGGCGCGGCATCTTCCGGCTATTCAGCCACCAGGCTGCAGCCTGGCGGCATGCCCAGGCTGGGGAGAACGTGGTGGTGGCCACCGGCACTGCCAGCGGAAAGACACTTGCCTTTCAGCTTCCGATTCTATCCGCCATGCTGGAAAATCCGCAGGCGCGCGCCCTGCTGCTCTACCCCACCAAAGCCCTGACACAGGATCAACTCTCGAGTTTGAATTCCTGGCTGCATGAGTTCAGGCAGGCTTCCCAGCCCGTCACCGATATTGTAGCTGCCATCTACGATGGAGACACCCCTGTCTCCCGGCGGACAGCCATCCGTACCCAGGCTCGCATCCTGCTGACCAATCCAGACATGCTCCACATGGGTATCCTTCCGCATCATACCAATTGGGAGGATTTCTTTCGTAATTTACGCTTCATCGTCCTGGATGAGATGCACACTTACCGGGGGGTCTTTGGCTCGCATGTAGCCAACCTCATCCGGCGGCTCAAGCGCATCGCCCAATTCTATGGCGCCCAGCCGCAGTTCATTCTGACCTCCGCCACCATCGGCAACCCGGCCGGACTGGCTGAAAAGTTGATCGAAGCTCCGGTGGCGTTGATCGATGAGGATGGTTCCGGGCGTGGAGAGCGGCATTTTTTGATCTACAATCCTCCGGTGGTGGACCCATCCCTGGGTATCCGCAAGTCGGCCGTCCAGGAGGGGGTACGCCTGGCACAGGATCTGTTTTCGCACCAGGTGCAAAGCGTGGTTTTTGCACGCTCCCGCCGAAGTGTGGAGATCCTCCTTAAATATTTACAGGAATCCACACCCGATACAAACCTCTCAAATGCCAGTAGTATAGGCAGCTTGATCCGGGGTTATCGTTCCGGTTATCTCCCCGGGCAGCGCCGAGAAATTGAAAAAGGACTGCGTTCCGGGCACACCCGGCTGGTGGTTGCCACCAATGCCCTCGAATTGGGCATCGATATCGGCGGGTTGGGAGCGGCAATGCTGGTCGGTTACCCTGGCAGTATTGCCAGTACCTGGCAGCAGGCCGGTCGCGCCGGGCGCGGTGATGATCCAGCTGTAGCCATCCTGATCAGCACGGCTGCCCCACTTGACCAATTCCTGGCGCATCACCCGGATTATTTCCTGGCGCGCTCGCCCGAACAGGCCCTGATCAACCCGGATCACTTGCTGATCCTGCTCAATCATCTGCGCTGCGCGGCTTTTGAGCTTCCGTTCCAGGCAGGAGAAAAGTTTGGCAGCCTGCCGTCTGAACAGGTGGGAGAGTTTCTCGACTTTTTGGTTACCAGCCAGGAGCTGCACCTCTCCGCGGACAGATATTTCTGGATGGCGGATGCCTACCCGGCTTCAGGCGTATCCCTGCGGTCTGCTTCCCCTGCCAGCGTGGTTTTGCAGGTGGAAGATGGTGGCAAACCCTCCAGCCTGGGGCAGGTGGACTTGGCGTCCGCCTCCTGGATGGTTCACCCGGGCGCGGTCTACCTGCATGAGGGACAGCAATTTTTTGTGCAGGCGCTGGACCTGGCCAGCAACCGGGCCACGCTCATACCGGTCGCGCTGGATTACTTCACCGAGCCGTTGCGCCAGACGGACATCAGTTTACTGGCATTGACAGACCAGCAGTCTGTCCCGGGGGGAATGAAGAATCATGGTGAAATACAGGTCACTTCCCAGGTGACCGGCTTCCGCAAACGTCAGTGGCTTTCAGGAGAGAATCTTGGGGAGGAACCTCTCGAACTGACCCCGGATGAATTGCAAACCACCGGTTACTGGTTGACCCTGTCCGAGACAGTTGTCAATACACTGCGTGAAGCGGGTGCCTGGAAGAATGACTCCAATGACTATGGAAAGGATTGGCCTCGTCTGCGGGAGGCTGTACGGGCGCGGGATGGGTATGTCTGCCAGGTGTGCGGGCTGCCGGAAAATGAAAGACAACATGAAGTGCATCACAAACAGCCATTCCGCCAGTTTGCCTCAACTGCCGAAGCCAATCGCATGAACAACCTGGTAGCCCTGTGCCCGGCCTGTCATCGCAAGGCGGAGGCCAATGTGCGCATGCGCAGCGGGTTGGCAGGTCTGGCCACCGTTCTTGGGCAACTGGCACCCCTGTTCCTGATGTGTGATAGCGCTGACCTGGGGATATTTGCCGACCCAAAAGCCGCCTTTGCGGGTGACCTGCCCACAGTGGCATTGTATGATCAGATCCCGGCTGGAATTGGCTTCAGCCAGAAGCTGTATGAAATGCATGCGGAACTCGTGGAGCAGGCATTTGAGCTGGTGGTGGATTGCCCCTGCCTGGATGGCTGCCCCTCCTGCGTGGGGCCGGCAGGGGAGAACGGTGTGGGTGGCAGACAGGAAACCCTGGCGATATTGAAATGCCTGACAGCAGCCTGTGATGGAATCGTCTGACGGGAATATGAAGCATTCAATCATTTGCCTACCTGCCAATCGAAATACATTTTATATACCCGTAAGTTGATTTGTGATATATTTATTCGCACCAAATCAATTCCCATTAATATAGTGTGTCATTCGTCCGTATTGAAATGAACATGGAGAATTAATCATGAAATTGGAGGTAAAAACATGGCACTAAAAATCGGACAGTTGGCTCCGGATTTCAACCTGACCAGCCATACCGGTGCATCTGTAAAGTTGAGTGATTATCGCGGCAAGAACGTCGTCCTGGCTTTCTTCCCGCTGGCCTGGACCCCGGTCTGAACGGCTCAGATCCCTTCGTATGAGATCCTCAAGGACAAATTCGAAGGGATGGAGACCCAGGTCCTGGGTCTGAGTGTTGACAGCGAGCCGTGCCTGTTTGCCTGGGCAGAGAGCTTGGGAGGTATCACCTACCCCCTTTTGAGCGATTTCTACCCACACGGCATGGTTGCTGTGAAATATGGTGTTTTACGCGAGGAGGGCAAGAGCGAGCGCGCCATCTTCGTGATCGACAAAGAAGGCATCATCCGCTACGTGGATGTGCATGATATCGATGAGCAGCCGGATAACGATGTGCTCATCAAGGTGCTGGAAGCCATAGACCCCGAAGCCGCAGACCGGGCAGCAAAATTGGAAAAACCGGCTCCTGAAAAGCCCTTCGTGGAACCAGAGGCAGATGTGGTCATGTACTGCACTCCCTGGTGTCCGGGCTGCCGCCGGGCGCGCCTCTGGTTTGCAGAGAATCGCATCCCCTTTGTGGAAGTGGATGTCGCGCATGACCGTATGGCGGCGGCGCGTGTCCGTGAGTGGAATAACGGCAATGAAACCACCCCCACCTTCAATATCCGCGGTCAGGTTTTTGCTGAATTTGATATCATAAAAGTTGAAAAGGCGCTGGGAATAAAAAAATGATCGTTTAAAGGGGGAAAGTGGATGAACAAATACCAAACAGAGCCGGCTTTATGACGGCTCTGTTTTTTGTATGTGTGTAATTTGTTTATTGACGGATCAGATTAAGCTGGTTCTCTCCACTGGCAGCATAGATCGTGAGTTTATCCCCATCCAGTTGGAAATTGACTGTACCCGCCAGGATGGAGAAGGAGATGGATTCCTGGCTCATCTGCGGTTCCTGGCAAGCCATCATGGTCGATATCAGCGCGTCAAAGGTCAATTGATCACCTTTCTGTGTGAACTCACCCCCAAATGCGTTGCAACCCAAATTTCCGCCTACCTGCCCATCGGCTCCGAACTTGAGCGAAGTTTCGATCCCTTCCGCAGCCGGGATTGGGCTGCTGACCGGGCCATAGGATACCAGCTTCCAGTTGGTATCGCTTAAGCTGGGGTTGGTCTTTCCTGAAGAGCAGGCTGCCAACAGCAGACCGGCAATGATCGGGAGAATTAATACAATATGCATTTTCTTGTTCATCATGTTCCTCTAAACAGGGTATAAATTTTCGGGTTTTGTAAACCCAAAGTTGGTCTTTCCTTACAGACGTCCCCCGCTCGAAAAAGTTCCTGTAATACTTTTTTTAATCGAGTGTCTGTCCTTACCACGAAATTAGGGATGAAGGTCAAAACGCTTTCCAATTTACTTGAGAGCAGGTAAACTACTAAGTACTTTGTAAATAGCTGAGCTACATCCAGGAGTGTAAAGTTGGTAAATCGTTCTGAACGTCCAACTCATGGAAAGGGGTTTATGGAGCCATTGCTGGCACGATTACGCGCTCGTCAGGCCAACCTCCTGATACCAGATAGTCTGCGCCAGGGTTGCATTTTGGACATCGGTTGTGGCTCGTATCCATATTTCTTATCGAACACATACTTCAAAGAGAAATATGCAATCGACCGATCCCAAGCGACTACAGAGATTGCTGATATTCGCTGGTACACGTTTGATATCAATACATCACCTTCGCTACCTTTTGAAAATAATTCTTTTTCGGTAGTTACACTTCTGGCAGTTATTGAACACATCGATCCTGAAAACCTGGTATCCCTTTTTATAGACATTCATCGAACTCTGAAGCCTGGAGGAGTATTAATAATGACAACTCCTGCAGCCTGGTCCAATAATTTATTACGTTTAATGTCACGGGTAAATCTGGTGAGCAAGGAAGAGATTGATGAGCATGTGTATGCTTACACACTGCCACTTTTAGGCTGGTATCTGGGCAAGGCAGGCTTTGAAATGAAGAAATTAAAATTCGGCTACTTTGAACTTATGTTCAATCTATGGTCTCTGGCTTATAAATGAATTGTGTAACATATCTGAAAAAGCGGGGTATGGGTGTGTAAAATTCCTGCACTCTATCCAATCCACCCCCAGATAGCAAATTGAGCGCTGAAATAAAGCAAACCCACCCAGGAAAGATATAAGATCAAGCGATGAATGGCTGGTCTACCTCCCCACCTGGCAAACAGGAAGAAGACCGGGAAGATTTCAAATGTATAGCGAACCACGGAGATAAGCGGCTGCGGAGAGCCCATGCGCGCCAGGAAGAAAAGCATCAGGCTGGCGGCATATAAACCGTACATGCGGGGCAGTTTTTTCCAGATCAGGATCGTAAAAACGATAAAAGCCAGGGTAAAGAGCAGTTCAAGACTGTTCTCACCGACCAACTGGCCGATGGAAATCCGCCGGGCAGCTTCAAGGATATTTAATCCGGGGAGGGTTAGATACCCGCCTCTCTGGTTCAATGCTTCCAGGTTTGTGGTGGGCAGTTGCCCCAGCCCGATCCATTGGTAAAGATAATATCCCGCCAGTTCCAGTCCCATCACCCCCAGAGCCAGCCAGCCCCTGCGTGAACCTTTCTTCCAAGCCTGCCAGGCAGCGTACCCGAGAGGCAGCGCCAGGAATATGCCCGGAATACGTGTCAACGCGGCCAGGCCTGCAAATAGCCCGGCAACCAGCCAGCTTTCCTTGCGGATGAAATACAGGCACAGCATGACTGCCAGCAGGAAAAGGGATTCGTTGTAGGCGGCTGCCAGGAAAAATGCGGCTGGATAGGCAGCCAGGTAGACCACTGTACGCATTGCGCTGGTTTCTTCCCCAAATTCCAAGAAAGCCAGTTTATAGATCATCAACAGGCAGCCCAGGAAAGCCAGGTTGGAAATGAACAATCCGCTCACCAGGGTATTCCCGCCAAAAATGGGGGCGAGCCAGCCCATTAATAAGGGATAAAGCGGAGGAGTGAAATAAGCCGTATCAAAAGCCGTATAGCCTCGCTCAGCGATGGCCTGGTAATGCAGCGTATCCCATCGCTGCCAGGGTTCCAACCAGGGGTTGGTCTGCTGCGCAACGCCCTTGTAGAGTTCTATTGCACCTTCAGGATAATAATTTGGTACCAACCGGCGCATTCCCCAGGCCCAGGTAAGCAGAAAAGCTTCCACCACAAGGAATACCAGAATGATGCGGATGAGCGGGTGGTTTTTGTGAGCGGTGTTCATCCTGTATATGCGATCAGAAATTCCTGCGTTCCATCAAATACAAAGTGCGCGCAGTATCTATTATCGGGACGGATGAGTGTACATCAAAATATGGCTTAAAGGCGTCTTCAAAACCCTGCTGCGTATAATCCGGGAAAATATCTTCCCGGGAAGCCAGCAAGACCTGCACTTGGGAATCTTCCTTGGGAACGAATTCGATCACCAGCCAGCGTCCGGCCTGCCGAAAGAAATCCGCCAGGCGGGATAATGGCACATTGTTGGCAATTGCCAGATGATGGATGAGCGCCAGGGCCAGGACAACATCCACCGGTGCGCGTTCCAGCAGGGACATGCGCTCATGGTTGTTCCAGCCGATGGCCGGGCTGGGATTGGTCAGGTCCAACACCAGCGGCAGCAGGTTGGTGTCTTTATTGGCTTTGCAGGCCAGGTAGTCCTGTTCAACCGCGGCCGGATCGATATCAAATGCGACTGTGGGAATACCCCGGCGGCTGGCTGCCCGGCTGAAAAGGCCTGTGTTGGCACCCAGGTCCCAGGCTGAGTGGGGTGCGATCTGATCCAGGAAGGCCTCAATGATTTCCATTTTATGCCGAGAGGCGGCATCCGAATAATGGCCGGAGGTTTCGGCGTAGTAATCCCCCCATTCCGTCCCTTTCGGTTTCCAACGCAGGCCGTGAATGACCGAGCGCAGGCTTTCGATCAGACCCTCCAGGGCTGGCTGACTCATGCCAGCAGACTCTCTGGATCCGTTTGCCCCGCTGGAAGCATGTTTGCTTTGAAAGGAGGCGTGCAAATGGATGTGTGTGCTCAAACCAAAATTCAGGCGGGTGCGCCCGGGCAGAAGGCGGCTGGCCAGGTCCAACGGAATGCCATCCATATAAACGCGCAGCAATTGGTTAAGGCGCACATCCCGGCTGGCCATCAATGCCAGGGGTGCCAGAAAATGCTGGCAGAATTGGCGGTATGCCACCCAGGGTTTTCCGGGGTGGTAAACCTCAAATGACAGGGTGTCGATCAAAACAGGCCTGGCATCCCGGAATTGAATGTTATATGCGCTGGCATCCTTAAGGGACATCCCATTTTTGAGGGCACGTTTCTGGATGGCCAATGTGCGCAGGGCGGCATCCTTTAGCTGGCTGAAAGACCATTCATACGGGTAGGAAATGAATTCCACCAGCTCGGGGCGCAGTACTTTGTATGCCAGTGCGGGTAGTTCGGGTTCCACATCCACTTCGGAATGCCGAACCAGCCAGCCCTTGTCCACCAGTTCAACGTACAGTCCGGAGGAATTTAACAGCTCGTATTCTTTTTGGTAAGAATGGTTCACCTGCCGGTAAAGAACCTCTTTCCGGTGGAAAAGGAAGCCGGATGGATCCCGAAAGGAGGCCGGGTGCACCTGACTATTCATCTTCCCCATCGTCCGTCTGATCCTGCTTGCCGCGACCGAACAACTTCAGGATGCGCGACCAGTAAGTACGCAGCAGAATACCGGCACCCAACAGCCCGGCCAACAGCAGTTGGATCAAGATGGATCCACTGCTAGGGTCCAGGTAAGGGCGCTGGTTGGAAAAGTGTTCAATTAGCTGACCCATTATATAAAAAGTCATACATGCCTCCAGGAAATTTGGTCTTATTGATAAATCATATCAGTTACCCTTGCGGCTCTCCAGATGGAATGTTTCCGAGCCTCGCAGTGGAGTATGCAATGCCTGTGAATCCAGCGCCATGACCTTGCTGTTGGCAAAGAAGGGAAAATAAAATTCCGTCATGTCACCGACCTGCCGGCCAGGGATGGGCATCAGCCGGGCGGTGAGCGGCTTGTTCAGGCGCAGCGCCAGGGCAGCCAGGTCGAGCAGCAGGGGCTGTATCTGTTCAGCAGTCACATCCCCGGGCAGCGGAACGGTATCCAAGCCGGTACCACACACGGCTGAATACATCAGCAAGTCTTTGACAGTCAGCGAGCCATCAGCCGCGCGCCCGGCCAGGGTGGCATCCTCCAGCACCGGCAGCATCAGGCCGCAAAAGCCGGTGTGCGGGAAATCAGCACGTTCGATGGCCTCGGTCAGGATGGCTGCGCTGGCCAGGGAGCCATGCCAGCCCACCTGCCCAACTCCCAGGGCTTCCAGGGCTGCCCCCAGCGAGCGGGAGGCCTCCGGGAAAGGCGCCAGTGAAAAATCAATGCCTCCAAAGCGAACCCCATACTTGTATTTCAGCAGATCTGCCACCGGCATCAGGCGGTGGGCATGCTGCTCCAGCGCAGCGATCAGGTCTTGCTGGCCGGCTTCCACGCTGCCGGCAGATTTAAAAGCATGCACGGCCAGGTCGGCGGCTTCAGTGGCAATCGCAAAGGCAGGATTCGCACCTTCGTGGTAGGAAGCCGGGAAAAAAGGAGTGCCAGGTGCCACATTAGCCAGGGCAGCAAAACGCAGGTTGGCAAATCCATCCGCTGATATTTTGGCACAGCGCACGATCACCCTGGCACAGGCTTGCACCGCCTGCAGGGAAATCCGGCTGCGGGTATCAGCCATAACCCCGGAAAAGAAGATGTCCTTTGAAGCCGCGATGGCATCCGGAATGACGTCATAACTTTGTGGTGTCTCAGGCAGAGCTGGTCCCAGGGCGGCATAAGCAATGCCAGCCTGTTGGATGGACTGGGACAGTATTTCAGCCAGTCGGGGGGTTTCGTGGATCTTGCGGTCTCCCAGCAATAGCGGGAAGGGAATGGTCGCCAGCCGGGTGGTCTGAACTTCGTAATCAGCCGCTTCGAATGCACTTTTGGCATCTTTTAAGAAATCTGCAGCCAGACGTAACTGTTTTTCATCCAGCGGCCAGCCGGGATTGCAAAAGTAGGTGATCGAACGGATCTTCATGCGTCTCTTTGCCTCTTTACTTCAAATAACAGGATGGCACCGGCTGCAGCGGCATTGAGCGATTCGGTTCCAGCCGACATGGGGATATGTACCCGCTCATTGCAGAATTGACGTGCGGCCAGGCTGGCGCCTTCGGCTTCCCCACCGATGATCAAAGCCAGCCCGCTGCGGAAATCTGCCTGCCAGCAGGCCAACGGGGCTTCCATCTCTGCCAGGACAAATTTGAGACCCTGCAGGCGTTCACGGATAGCTTCCCAATCCAGCAGGTGAATTGGCAGGCGGAAATGGGTGCCCATACCAGAACGTACCACTTTGGGGGCAAAAGCATCCGCACTGCCGGGTGTCAGGAAGACAGCCTGCACACCGGCCGCAGTCGCACTACGCAGCAGGCTGCCCAGGTTGCCCGGGTCCCGGATCTCATCCAGGATCAAAGTAAAATCGATCTGCTCCGGGATGGGCAGGGATTGCAACTCCAGCACTGCCATCAATCCCTGCGGGTTTTCAGTACCAGAACTGGATGTCAGCAGTTGTTCTGTCACTTCCTCAATATCCACGCCAGCTTCATTCAACTGTTGGAGCAAACCCTGGCCGCGTGCACTGAGTGCATGGCTGTACAGGGCAAACCGAAAGGTCCAGCCTGCAGTCAGGGCTTCTTCCAGCAAGCGCACTCCTTCGACAACAAAAGCTCCACTCTGGCGGCGTTCCCTGGAGCGCCCCAGGAGGGAGCGTACCAACTGAATCCTGGAATTTTGTGCCGAGGTGATCATACGACTATTTTACCTGTTAAATGCCACAGAGGCTGCCTGGAGTTTCTTCCAGACCGCCTCTGTGGGGTTTTCAGTTGGGTCCTGGTTCAGGCGGCCAGCGCCTGGGCGACCACGACTGCAAAGGACTGCGGGTCGCGTACAGCCATATCAGCCAGCATCTTGCGATTGATAATGATATTGGCTTTTTTAAGGGCTGCGATCAAACGGCTGTAGGATACTCCGTTCAGCCGGGCGGCTGCGTTGATGCGCACGATCCACAATTTACGCAGGTCACGACGGCGGACGCGCCGGTCACGCGATGAATACCACATGCTCTTAAGCATGGCTTCATTGGCGCGCCGGAAGAGCAGGTGCTTGGAAGCATGCTGCCCTTTGGTGTACTTCAAAACTTTCTTGTGACGACGATGGCCGTAGGGGCCACTTTTTACACGTGCCATTTTTTATCTCCTGCAAACCGTCGGGCGCCGGTGTAAGGCTTTTCGCCTGACAACCAGTTGTGTACACCCGCTAGCTGCAACTAAAAAACGAATAAGAACGCCTCTGTATTCCTAGAGGTTTGGCAATAAGCGCCGGATACGTTTAATGTAACTGCTTCCCTTTACAGTCACCATCTCTGCGAACAGAGCCTTGACGCGCTTGGAAGACTTACGGCGCAGGTGGGCTTTGCCGCCTTTGGTGCGTACAAGCATTCCAGACCCGGTTGCGCGAAACCGTTTGGATGTCGCCTTGTGGGTCTTCAGCTTGAACTTTCCACTTTTAATCTTATGTGGCACAGCTAAGTACTCCTCTCAATAAAATTTCTCAGGAAAATCAATCCTGTGATTCTTGTGTTTCGGGTGTTGCTTCTTCTACCGTCTCTGCAATGGATTCTTTACCGGTAGTTTTCTTTTTCGCCTTGACAATGGGAGCCAGCATCATGAACATGGTGCGTCCTTCAAAGGACGGGGCCACTTCAACAACCGCTACATCCGCTAACTCCTCGGCAATCTCACGTAAATCTTCCAGGGCGATCTCCGGGTAAGTGATCTCGCGTCCACGAAAACGGATTGTGGCTCGCACCTTCATACCCGCATTCAGCCAGCGGCGTGCATCATCAACTTTGAAACCTCGATGAGCAGAATTGGTCTTGGGGCGCAGGCGGATCTCTTTGACCTCGATTTTTACCTGGGCTTTACGCGCTTCCTTGTCTTTCTTGGTGCGCTCGTAAAGAAATTTCCCAAAATCCATGATCCGGCACACGGGTGGAACGGAATTTGGGGCAACTTCGACCAGATCGAGCTCTGCATCGTGTGCCATCTGGATGGCCTGCCGGGTTGGAACAACCCCAACATTCTCTCCGTTGGGGCCAATCACTCGAACTTCGTTTGTTCTAATGCCCTCGTTAACTCGGAATTCGTTTGTACTGATAACTTCTCTCCTTTTAATTCAATCCCAAAAAAACCGGCTTTTTAGCGGGCTGATGATACCATGAAAGGGGGTGTATCGTCAAATGAATGCAGTGTTTTGAACCAATCCTATGGTTTCTCGAGTCCATGCGCCTGGAGCAAGGTTTCATCCGCCATCAGGCTGCGGGTGTCGCCATCAGCCACGATTCGACCTTCATCCATGATGACCATGCGCTTAAACAGCTCACTTACCATTGACATGTCGTGCGTAGAAACCAGCATGGTCATCGGCAGGTCACGTAGAAGGTGAATGAAAGCCCGCCGTGAACGCGGATCCAGCCCCGCTGTCGGTTCATCCAGAACCAACACTTCCGGTTCCACCGAAAGCACCGTGGCAATGGAAATGCGTTTCTTCTCACCCATGCTCAGGTGGTGTGATACGCGCCGGGTATAGCCCTCCATGTGGACTGCTGCCAGCGCCAGGTTCACGCGCCTGGACACCTCATGTGGTTCAAGTCCCTGGTAGAGCGGACCATAGGCGACATCGTCAAAGACCGTCGGGGAAAACAATTGGTCATCCGGGTTCTGGAACACCATCCCCACCGCAGCTCTTACCCTGCCTAAATTCTTCTGCTCCACCGGCAGTCCACAGACTGTCACCGACCCTTTTCCCAGCAGAATACCATTCAGGTGGAGAATAAGGGTGGACTTGCCTGCTCCGTTTGGTCCCACCAGGGCCACTTTCTCGCCTGGTGCAATTTTCAGGGATACATCCTGCAGAGCCGGGTGACCGTCGGGATAGGAATATGACAGGTGTTCAATTTCAATTGAATGATGCATGTCATTAACCCCAGAAAAAGATTCCAAATAAAAGTAAAAGTGTGAGTAAAACCAGCCCTGCTGCCAGGGATACCCAATTCAGGCTGGTGAACGGTGGGAGTGGCAGGGTGCGTACCTCGCCATCGTAACCACGCGACAACATGGCGACATAGATGCGGTCACTGCGTTCGAAAGCCCGCAGGAAAAGGTTGCCTGCCAACCCTCCGGTCATGCGTGCCCGCCAGGCTACACTTCCCCCGGAGCGCTTGCCGGCCTCCCCACTGTGACCGGAACGCGCCGTCCGGGCGCGCATGAGGCGCAGAGCCTCGTCAACCAGCACGAACAGGTAGCGCCACATCAGCCCAAACATTCCCACCAGCAGGCGCGGGATGCCCACTGCCCGCATGGCTTGCAGCAACTCCGGGAACTGGGTGGATGCAGCCAGTACGATGGCAGCCTGGATCGAGAGCCAGGATTTAAACGCCACACTCACAAAACGTTCCAGCCCCTCAACAGAAGCAGTAAATATCCAGGAGCCGATTGGCAGGCTGAAGAGCATCTGGCCCTTGATGGTAAAAATAACCGGAAGTGCTGCCAGTGCAAATGGCAGGGCCAGAACGGCGCGCTTCAATACATAACCAATGCCCAGGCCAGACAGGATCTCGACTGAAAGCACCACAGCCAGCAGAAGAATGTAGACAGGCCAGGCTGCATTGGGCGTTAATGAGGCAGTCAGGATGAAGGCCACCGTCAGAACGAATTTAATGCGTGCATCCAGAGCGTGGATCGGACTGGTAAGCGGCCGGTAAGGGTCAAGAAAATGGATGTGCATTCTTTAAATATGCTTATGCTCAAGCTATCATTTGGATCGTTTTCGGCCGCGACGCAGGTAGGCCACTCCCAGCGCTACAGCAAAAACCAGCACCACACCAATGATGCCCGCTACGATGGTTGCCAGGGAGCCATTCGAGATGCCGGGGAAGACGTAATTGGGGACGAGGTTATAGAGCGGGGCACGGGCGGCTTCAAGGAAACCCTTTTGCCCGGCTACCCATTCCAACCCATCCGGATGGGTGGAAGCCAGGGGTGAAAGGACTGCCAGCAGGGCCGCAATGGCCAGCCCGCCAACCCAGATGGCTTTGCTGCCCTTGGGAGCGGCTTCACCGACGTGGAACAGGTCACGCCGGGTGGCATACAGGAAGGCCAGCGCACCAAAGGTGATGAGTCCCTCGCCAAGACCGATGATCATGTGGATCCCGCCCATAGCTGGGACAGCGATGTTGGCCGGTGAAGTGCCTGAAAGCGCCAGTTGCAAAGCCGCAGCCAGCGAGGCAATCACGATCGAGGTCCAGGCTGCCAGAGCTCCGCCGGTAAAAATACCCCACGCCTTGCCGCGGGCAAGTTTTTGAACACTGGTATAGGTGAAGTAGGAAACCATTACGCCGATGACCGCCATGTTGAACAGGTTGGCTCCCAGGGCCAGCAATCCGCCGTCCTGGAAGATGAGTGCCTGAATGCTGGCTACGCTGGTCATGACGATCATGGCAGCCCAGGGGCCAAGCAGGATGGTGGCAAGAGTTGCCCCCAACAGATGCCCGGAGGTACCACCTGCCACCGAAAAGTTGAGCATCTGCCCGGCAAAAATGGCTGCTGCCAGGACTCCCATCAGTGGCATCTGGCGTTCACCCAGGTCCTTGCCAACGCGCTTCAAGGCATAGCCAAGCACCACTATCGAGATCACCCAGAAGACGATCGAAACCAGGGTGGAGAGAAATCCATCCGGAATATGCATGGGTTGAACAGGAGAATACATCACAAGAGACCTTATGTTATGTGCTACTCTGGCAGACTTGGCACAGCCCGAAGAATGTTACATGGCTGGCAGTCATAAGGTAACCGCTGTGTGTTTCCAACTGCTGATACAGTTCTTGCAGCAAGGTGTGTTCTATCTCTACGCTCCCACCGCAGGAACGACAAATGATGTGATGGTGGTTATGCCTGGCTATTTCATACACCAGGTGCCCGCTGGCACTCTGCGCCGGGTTGATCATCCCGTTTTGTACCAGGAAGTCCAGGGTACGGTAAACGGTTGTCTCGGTCAGCCCGGGGATGTTCAGGCTGGCACGCGCATGGATATCTGCTGGCGAGTGATGCCCGCTGGCATCGTGCAATATCTGCAAAATTGTTTGGCGCTGAGGGGTCATGCGAAAACCGCGCTTGCGCAGTTCCTGGGTGCGGTGCATGGTACAAGTCATATTAATTTTCCTTATTGCAAGTTTTATCAATAACAATTATATGCATTAACCCGATTTTGTAAATAAAGACTAACCATCTGCCTGTTTGTCTGTCAGGCATGGAGAAAAAAGAACACTTATTACGCGGGCTTTATATTGGTGTGGCTGCGCGTTTTTTCTGGCATTTCAATAATTCTCCTGGCGGCGGGCACGTGAATAATAAAAAAATGGAAGCATAACGTTAACTTCACAAGGGGGTTACTACTGTAGAATTACAACTTATATTCTTAAACAAAATTCCTGCACAAGATCTCTGCAAGGAAGTGAGGCTGATCTATTGATCAAAAGTTTAATTTACAAGCTCAGCACAGGGTTTATACGCCTTTACGCCCGCCTGATGCTTAACATTGACATCCAATGGCAGGATGCCCTGCCATCCGGCCCGAAGATCTTTGCAGCCAACCACCCCAGTGCCACAGACCCATTTCTCATTCACCTGGTTTCCCGCCAGCCGGTCAGCGTGTGTATCACCGAGAGTGCCTTTTCGGTGCCAGTTCTGGGTTCCTATATGCGTTTTCTGCACCAGATCTCGGTCTCACCCGGGCAAGGGAAGGTCACCCTGGATAAAGCCCGCCAGATGATGGCTGCCGGACGTGCCGTGGCGATCTTTCCTGAGGGACTCATCAGCCCGCACGAGGGTGGTTTCCATGCACCGCGCTCCGGGGCGGCTCGCCTGGCATTGGAAACGGGTGTTCCGGTCATCCCGGTGGGCATTTCCCTGCTGCGATCACGCAGCACCCGCATCACCTCCGGCATCAGCGGCAAGCAGACCACCGCCTGGTGGTACCTGCGCGGCCCTTACGTGGTTACGGTTGGCAAGCCTGTCCAGTATGAAGGGGATTGTGAAGACCACGAGCATGTCCGCACGGTCGCACAGCGCTTAATGGAAAGTATCCATGCCCTGGCGCTTGTAAGCGAACAACGCCTGCAGCGCAAAAAGCGCTGGTCTTCTTCGCCTATTGGTTAAATATAAACCTGACTTCCGAAGTTTTTGCGAAACACCCCCGTTGCAAGCAAATCTTCGGGATGTTTTGCGTAAGGTGAGTTATTAATCCAGGGTCAGCCCTTGTTGGAACATTCCTGCCACTCTCGGCGCAGCAGGCCGTACAGCCAGGTGTCCGAGACCTCGTCATTCACGATCCAGCGCTCGCGCAGGTGACCTTCCTTCTGAAAACCAAGCCGTTCGAGCGTTTTGGCGGAAGCCCGGTTGCGGGGGTCAATATCGGCTTCCACGCGATTAATGTCCAGGGTTTGGAAGGCATAACCCAGGAACACCTGCAGGGCTTCGTGCATATAGCCTGATCCCCAATAGGGGCGGCTCAAGGCATAGCCCATCTCAGCCCGGCGGCTGGCGACATGAAATTGAAACAGGCTGCACGTTCCCAAGAATACATGGTCAGCATTCCGTTCGATCCCCAGTTGAAGCACACTCCCGGTGAGATAGCCTTCCTGTGTAACCTTCAGCATCTGCTGAGCCTGGGCAATATCCGTCCAGGCGGGCGAACTCCAATAGCGCATCACATCCGGGTGGGAATACAGTTCATAGAGCGCCGGCAGGTCTGCTTCGCCCAGGAATCGTAGGGTCAGGCGTTTGGTAGGTATGAAAATTGGTTTAAATTCTGTCATGTCAAAACCATTATCCTGGTAGTAGCACAGCGCTGTTTTGTCACTACTTGGATGCGGTAACTTGCGTTAGGCCTCCACCAGGATATTCTCCCGCCCGAGCATGAAAGCCTTGCGGTTGACCTCAACTGCCCTGGCAGGCACATGTGCCTGCACCGCATCCAGCCAGGATTCTGCCGGTGTGTCCAGCAGTGCGGAAAGAGCTCCCAAAATGACCACATTGGCAGTACGCGCCTCGCCAGCCTGTTCGGCCAGCAACAAACCATCCACCCAGCACACCCGGCTGGCGGCTCTCTCAAAAGCAGCTTGCATCTCGGCTGCCGGGGGATATTTGGCATCGCCCGCCTTGACCGTGATCGGCTCGATGACCTGGGCATTGACCAGCAGCATGCCGCCGGGTTTTAAGTGTTCCAGGTAACGCAGGGCTTCCAATTTTTCAAATGCCACCAGGATGTCCACCTCACCCCTGGGGATGATGGGGGAAAAAACTTGCCTGTCCCAGCGCACGAAGGAGGTCACACTGCCGCCGCGCTGCGCCATGCCGTGGATCTCGGCTTTCTTGGCATCAAACCCCAGCCGGACGCCCAGATCCGCCAGGATGTCACTGGCCAGCAGGGTACCCTGCCCGCCCACGCCCACCAGCATAAAGTTCATCTTTTGTGTGCTCATCTCAGGCCTCCTGTTCCAGAATCTGTTCACGGGTTGGGATGGCATCGCGTGGGCAAACCCGGGCACAGATCTCACAGCCGGTGCACATCAACGGATCGATCTGTGCCAGTGGACGGTTGTACTTGGGGTCCACCTTCTCCGATTTCAAGATGGCCGGGCAGCCGATCCGGAAGCAGATTGTGCAGCCATTACATTGCTCTTCGATGACTTTCAAGGTCATCCAACCCCGGCGTTCCCCAGGCAGCAGGGCACAGGCGTGCCGGGTGATCAATACGCCCGGACCGTCTTCTTTGACCCAGGCTTTGAGCGTTTTTTCGATGGCTTCAACATCGTAGGCATCCAATGTCAGCACGCGCTCAATACCCAGGGCGCGCACCAAAGGTTCCAGTTCGATGGTCACGGTTTCCTTTTGCTGCAGGGTCAGCCCGGTGCCGGGGTTCTCCTGGTGACCGGTCATACCAGTGATACGGTTATCCATGATAATGGTGATGACATTGCTGCGGTTGTAAGCAACATTCAATAAGGCCGGCATGCCGGTATGAAAGAAGGTGGAATCACCCAGCACGGCAAAGTGCCGCTCATTGTCGCCTGCCACACAGGCGCCATGTGCCACGCCAATGCTGGCACCCATGCAGCCGCAGGTGTCAATGGCATTCAGGGGCGGGGTCACACCCAGGGTGTAACAGCCGATATCGCCATTGATCGGCAGCCCTAATTTATGCAGGATATACAGGGTACTGCGGTGCGGACAGCCCGCACATAGCACAGGTGGGCGTCCGGGCAGCGCCAGTCCGGGGTCAATTTTTCCCTTTGACTTGCCTGGAACAGGTACATCGATCAGTCCGGCCCTGGAGGACGCCAGATACACCACATCGGGGTCCAGTTCACCGGTGATGGGAAAGATGAGCTTGGCATTGGGGCTGTAGTCGGGGGCATCCGCCGGAGTGTAGAGTTGGATGCCCATCAGGCGCACCTGCTCTTCAATGAAGGGATCCAGTTCTTCGAGAACGATCAACCGCTCGAGGCGGCTGGCAAACTTGCGGATCAATCCGACCGGCAGTGGGTAGACCATCCCCAGCTTGAGGATGCTGGCCTCCGGGAAGACTTCGCGCGCATACTGGTAAGCCACCCCTGCGGTGATGATACCCAGTGAAGTGGAGCGCATCTCCATCCGGTTGGGAACAAAGGTTTCGCTGAATTGCGCCAGGTCGAGGATTCTTTGTTCAATGACCGGGTGACGGCCGCGCGCATTGGCTGGCACCATCACATATTTTTTGGGGTTGCGGGGGTATTTTTCAATCCGGGTGGGGTATTCCCGGCGTGTGCCTACTTCGGTCAACGTGCTGGTGTGGCAGATGCGCGTGGTAACCCGCAGCATCACCGGCGTATCAAATTGCTCGCTGAGATCAAATGCCGCCTGGGTCAAGTCTTTGGCTTCCTGGCTGTCAGCAGGCTCCAGGCAGGGCAGGCGTGCAAAGCGGGCAAACTGGCGGTTGTCCTGTTCGTTTTGGGAAGAGTGCATGGCCGGGTCATCTGCGGAAACCAGCACCAGCCCGGCTTCAGTGCCCGTCATGGCAGCATAGAACAAAGCGTCGGCAGCCACATTGACACCCACATGCTTCATTGCGGCCAGGGAGCGCCGCCCGGCATAGGCCGCACCGATGGCAACATCCAGGGCAACTTTTTCATTGGGTGCCCATTCCGCATACACCCCGGGAAAACGGGCCAGGTGTTCCAGGATCTCTGTGCTGGGCGTGCCAGGGTAGGCGGAGGCCACCATTACACCTGCCTCCCATGCGCCGTAGGCAATGGCTTCATTGCCTGATAATAAACGCTTCATGGATACTCCTTAGGTATCTCTTCAATAATTCGGGGGCACCCCGCTTTTTAGATGGTACCTTATTCCATTATATCGGTAAACCCTGTCAGACAGATTGTGCTAATTAACACAATGTATATGGACATCTGTCCTCTATTTTAATCTGCATGAAATGTGTACAATTATAGTGAAATAGTACGCAAACATATCAGGTTCTTTGTCGGGCATACAAGCTTCGTTTCGAACCAGGTACTTGGTTGATCAAGGACGGAACCCATGCGACGCTGGAATGGCTGGGGAGAGGAAAGTGTCTTATACCCTCTTCCCCCTTCTGCCAAAGATTACCTTGAAACACAGATCGGGGCTGGTTTGTCTCTTCCAGACGCAAGCCTGGAGGAGACCCTCGCCAGCGTTCCTGATTCCCGTTTGCCTGATCATGCCCTGATATCCAACCTGTCCATGGATCGTTTATTGCATGCGCGCGGCCAATCTTTGCCGGATTGGATCGCTTTGCGCTCCGGCCGCATCGGCCAATTTCCAGATGGTGTGGCTTATCCGATATGCAAAGACAACCTGAAGACACTGCTGGATTTTTCGAGGCAGACCGGCACCCGGTTGATCCCATATGGTGGCGGCACCAGCGTGGTCGGTCACATCAATCCCCTGCCCGGCACTGCTCCCATCCTGACAGTTGATCTCTCCCGCATGAACCACCTGGTTGAACTGGATGAAACCAGTCACCTGGCAACTTTCGAAGCCGGTATCTCCGGCCCGGATATCGAAATGTTGTTGCAAGGCAAAGGTTTTACACTGGGTCATTATCCCCAATCCTTCGAATATTCCACCCTGGGCGGCTGGGTTGCCACCCGCTCCAGCGGCCAGCAGTCCTACCACTATGGACGCATCGAGAATCTGTTTGCGGGCGGAGTGCTGGAGACCTTCCTGGGGGAATTGGAGATGCCCGTTCACCCGGCCTCGGCAGCCGGTCCAGATCTCAAACAGGTCATACTCGGCTCGGAAGGTCGTTTTGGCATCCTGACCCAGGCCACGGTGCGCATCCAGCGCCTGCCTGAAACAGAAACCTTCCAGGCTGCCTTCTTCCACGACTGGGAAACCGGTTCAGATGCAGTGCGCGAAATAGCCCAGGCAGGTGTACCCGTCTCCATGCTGCGTCTCAGCAATGCCCTTGAAACCGATACCACCCTGGCGCTCTCCGGCAAGGATGCCCTGGTTCTGTTGGCCAGGCGCGCCCTGGGTTGGATCCAGTATGACGATCAGCGCTGTCTGCTCATTTTTGGTCTGACCGGCAGCCGGAGTCTGGTGCGTTATGCTTACCGGCAGGCCGCCCGGATCATTCGCACCCACGGCGGGCTGCCAACCGGTACCCTCATCGGCAGGATGTGGCGTAAATCCCGCTTCCTTTCACCCTACCTGCGCAACACACTCTGGGAGCAAGGCTATGCCCTGGACACACTGGAGACCGCCTTGCCCTGGTCAGGCATCCCGCATTGTGCACATGAAGTCCTGACAAGTTTACGGAATGGCCTGGCAGAGAGCGGTGAAAGTGTGCTGGCTTTTGCACACCTATCCCATGTTTACAAAGACGGTGCCGGCCTGTATGTAACCTACCTGTACCGCCGGGCGGAAGATCCTGACGAAACATTACGCCGCTGGTGGATTTTAAAATCAGCAGCCAGCCAGGTGATCCTGCAACGCCACGGCACCATCAGCCACCAACATGGTGTTGGCTATGACCATGCCGGTTACCTGGCTTCTGAAAAAGGCGCCCCCGGCATGGATATTTTGACAACCCTGCGGGATCTGCTCGACCCACAAGGTCTGCTTAACCCCGGCAAATTGTTACCGGACGAATATTGATGACACTATGGAAATAAAAATTCTTTGCTACCGTACTCCAGTGTGTTACTCGGTATGGCGTGTTGTTCAACAGGCCATCAACCAGCTATCCCCGCAGTTCCCCGACGCAGATATCACAATCAATATGATCAAAGACAGCACAGAAATTGCGAAATATACCCACAACCTGCTCCTGCCCAGCCTGGTGATCAACGAAAAATTGATCTGTTCCGGTCACATTCCAAGCAATGAGGAAGTTGTTGCCTGGCTGCAGGTGGCATTGGCAACCAGTGGTTACCAACCCGTGGCTATGAACGGATGAAGCATGTGGACTACAGGTTGGCGTGACTCGCTTTGGGCAGGCCTGGACCAGGCTGAATGGGATCTGATCGTCATTGGTGGAGGCATCACCGGTGCGGGCATCCTGCGTGAGTCTGCCCGGCTTGGCCTGCGCTGCATCCTGTTCGAAGCTCATGATTTCGCCTCGGGCACTTCCAGCCGCTCTTCAAAACTGGTACATGGCGGATTGCGTTATTTGAAAAACGCCCAGATCAGGCTGACGTCCGAATCGGTGCATGAACGCGAGCATCTTCTCAAAGAGGGCCGCGGCCTGGTCAGCCCGCTGCCGTTTTTAATGGCAAATTTCCGGGAGGATAAGATCCCGGCCTGGGCGTTTGGCATCGGCTTATCGGTATATGATCTGCTGGCGCTCAAATGGAACCATGCCGCCTATTCTCCCGCCGGAATGCGTACGCTGTGTCCGCAGCTGAGTGCTCCGCAGCTTGTCTCCGGCTTTCGTTATTTTGATGCCGTAACAGACGATGCCCGCCTGGTGCTGCGCGTGCTGCAGGAGGCGGTCACCGCCGGGGCAACTGCCTTGAATTATGCCCGTGTGGAAGGATTCCTAAAGACTTCCAGGCGAAAGGTATGCGGGGTCAGTGTCTGCGACATGGCACCGGGTGCTGGCGGGCGGAGCGTGGAAGTGCGCGGCAGGGTGGTCATCAATGCCAGCGGTGCCTGGGCGGATGAATTGCGTTGTCAAAACGGGGGGAGCCAGCGTTTGCGCATCCTGCGCGGCAGCCACCTTTTCTTCCCCTGGAACAAATTGCCGCTGACCCGGGCGGTCACCTTTCTGCATCCACAGGATGGGCGCCCGGTATTCATTTTCCCCTGGGAGGGGGTCACCCTGATCGGCACCACCGACGTGGATCATCATGCCCGCCTGGGAACCAATCTGTCCATCAGTCACGCAGAAACCGGTTACCTGATGGCAGCCATTCAATTCGCCTTTCCAGACCTGGGGTTAATGCAATCCGATGTACAGTCCACTCTGGCGGGGGTACGCGCCGTGGTGGACACCGGCAAAGCCAATCCTTCCAAAGAATCTCGTGAATTTGTTTTGTGGATGGAAAATGGCCTTCTGACGGTCAGCGGTGGAAAATTAACCACCTTCCGTATCATGGCTCAAAAAGCGCTGAGAGCAGTCAGTCCGCTGCTGCCTGAAAGACACAAACTGGACCGCGGGGAAAGAGTGCTCGATCCGTTGCCCGCCGAGACCAGCCTGTGTGATCTTCCGGCTGAAACGCGCCTGCGCCTGCTGGGGCGCTATGCCAGCGCAGCCTGTGACCTGGCCTCTTCCGCCCGACCCGGAGAAATGGAGCCCATTGAGGCTGCCCTGCCGCTTTGGGCTGAACTGCGCTGGGCTGCCCGTGCAGAGGGGGTCATTCACCTGGATGACCTGCTGCTGCGGCGTGTGCGCCTGGGCATACAATTGCCCGGCGGAGGCCTGGGGCAGCTTAACCGGGTGCGCCTTATTGTCCAACCCGAGTTGGGTTGGAGTGATGAGCGCTGGCTTCAAGAAGCGGATGCCTACCAGAATCTCTGGCAGGCTTATTACGCCCCTGTTTAATAATTTTAACGCATCGCTAATACGTCTTTATTATTTTTCTTACATTAGGGGATTATATTTTCAATCGTAAGACCCTATTTTAATTTCAAAAGGAGGTTCACTATGTCCAATCTAATTCGATGGGAGCCCATGCGCGAAATGATGACTCTGCGAGAGGCCATGGACCGGCTGTTTGACGATGCATTCACCCGCCCGATCAGCATGAGTGGGTTCTCCGGCACACCAGCCATTGACCTTTACCAAAACGATGACGAGGTGGTGGTCAAAGCCTCTTTGCCCGGCTTAAAGGCGGAGGATGTACAGATCACAATTACCAACGGAGTACTCAGCCTGCGCGGCGAGTTCAAACAGGATGACGAGAAAAAGGAAAAAACCTTCCACATCCGTGAACATCGCTACGGTTCATTCGAACGCTCGATCACCCTGCCCGCTGATGTGCAGACTGACAAATCCAAGGCAGACTTTGAAAACGGCATCCTGACCATCACCCTGCCCAAAGCCGAGGCAATCAAGCCCAGGACCATCAGCATCAAAGCCAAATAATCGCTCATCAGCCATTGGCTGAGTAAAAGCACAGCAACCCTGTCATGGGATGCTGTGCTTTTTTTATTTCCCGCCGTATAACCCATGTCGAGTTTCTTAAATTTTCGATTTCAACTTGCATTTTTTTAAAGTCTATCCTAAAATAAAAGCAGGTTTCGGATTATAGTTTTCCCCATAGTAAAGATTAATTAAGGAGGGTTGCAGACAATAAACTGTCAGCGAATTGCCATTGTGCAGTGTTTGATATTCAAAACCAAGACCGATTCCCATTCAGGAGGCTGTCATGAAACGAAATATTTACAAGCTTTTTGCTTCTACTGTGATCCTGTCCCTCATGTTGACCGCTTTGCCCGCACCGCATCGTGTGCTGGCTGACGGATCGGCTGTTTTCATCAACGAAATCCATTATGACAATACTGGCACTGATGCTGGTGAGGCCATCGAAGTTGCCGGACCAGCTGGCACTGATTTGACTGGCTGGAGTCTGGTGCTCTACAATGGGAGCAATGGTGCTGTTTATGACACGGATGTCTTAACCGGCACTATACCAGATCTGGGAGGTAGCTTCGGAGTGGTCATTGTCAACTACCCGAGCAATGGCATCCAGAATGGCGCTCCGGATGGTTTGGCTCTTGTTGATGCCGGCAGCACGGTGGTGCAATTTCTCAGTTATGAAGGAAGTTTTATTGCCGTTGGCGGTGCAGCTAACGGAATGACCAGTGTAAATATCGGGGTGTCTGAGAATGGTTCAGGAGCGGTTGGCAACTCACTCCAATTAACCGGATCAGGCACTACTTATGATGATTTTACCTGGGCAGCAGAAGCATCCAACACCTTCGGTACGGTCAACACCGGCCAGATCTTCGGTAGCGGTCCGGTAACAACCAATCCTTCCGGCACAGGCGCAGCTGAACCCAACTTAGTCCAAGCCAGTGATACCAGCTTGCTGACAGTCACGGTAACACCGGGCGAAAACCCGACCAGCACTGGCCTGGGTGTCAGTTGTGACATGAACACCATTGGCGGTTCAGCAACCCAGGTGTTTTATGATGATGGCACAAACGGTGATGGTACAGCCTCTGATAATATTTTCTCCTATTCGGCAACGATTGCCGGAGGTACAACTGCAGGGTCAAAGAGCTTAACCTGTACGATCAGTGATCTTGAGGAACGCGCCGGTAGTGCTGTAATCGGACTCACTGTTTTTCCAGCAACCCTTCCCATAGGCACTGTCCAGGGAGCAGTCAGCGATTCCGCTAATGGTGCCACATTCCGCTCACCTTATGCGCCCGCCAGCGGGAACGGAGCAGGCCAGCAAGTGACCGTGCAGGGCGTCATTTTCGAAAAAGCCATCCAACCAACAGCTTTCGGTGGTTACTATGGCTTTTTCATCCAGAATACAGCAGCAACAAAGGACAATGACCCGTTCACTTCCGATGGTCTTTATGTATACATGAGCACCTATACAACGATCTCTGGGCCAGGTGGATCGTATACCCCCACTGTCGGTGATGAGGTGGTTATTTCCGGCACCATCAGTGAATACTACAACATGACCGAACTCTCCTACGCAACACTGGTAAAACCGATCGTGCGCAGTGGGGTGGACCTGGATGCTGAACTTGCACCCATTGTTGTTGAACCACCTGCGAATCTTCAGGCAGCCAATCGTTATTGGGAACGCATGGAGAGTATGCGCGTTCAAATTCCTGCCAACAGCATTGTCCTCGGTGGACGCAATGTCTTCAGCCCGGCGGATGCCGAGATCTGGGTGGCGAGCCCGGACAGCACGATCGCACAGCGCACCGATCCCTATGCGCGGCGCGCCTTCCGTGATGCTCATCCACTGGACGATAATTACGACGCGTCCGTTTGGGATGGAAATGGCTACCGTGTTCTGTTGGGCAGTTGGGGCGTCAAAGCAGCAGCGGGCAACTCCCAGGCGTTGATCGACCCGGCGCGCACCTTCTCTACCGTGACCAATGCACCAGCCGGCGGTCTCAATTACACCTTCAGCAAGTACCGGATCGAGATCGATACCCAGCCTGCTTTCAGTGAGGGTGTGGATCCTGCTGCCAACAACCCGCCGCAGACCTTTGACCGCAGTCTCGGTTACAGCATTGTTGATTACAACCTGGAGAACCTTTACGATTACCGTGATAATCCCTTCTCCGGCTGCGATTTTACAGGCAACTCGGGTTGTCCAAAGGTACCGCCCTTCCTGGACGCGATCAAATCACCCTTCAACTATGTTCCTGCCAGTGAGGCTGATTATCAAGCCCGGCTGAACGACATTGCCCTGCAGATCATCAACGACCTGCACAACCCGGACATCCTCATGCTGCAGGAAGTTGAGAACCAGGATTTCTGCACGGTGACTGAAGGAACGCTCACTTGCGGTATCACCGACAACGCGGATGGCAAACCGGATGTGCTGCAGGACCTTGTGCTCAAGATCGCCAGCCTGGGTGGGCCGGATTATGGCGCAGCTTTTGACAGAGACAGTTCTGACCTGCGCGGTATTGCCCCCGCCTTCCTGTACCGCACTGACCGCGTGCAACTTGTGTCCCCGGTTGGCGATCCCATCCTGGGCTCAGATCCGGCAATCGATTATGCCGGTGCATCTGTTCCCCATAACAGTGATATTTCCAACCCGAAGACGTTGAACGCGGTCCTGCCTGGCGTGACTGCATGTGAGACCTCCTGGGTCTTCCCGCGTGCTTCCGTTATCGGGCTCTTCCGTATTTACCACACCAGCATTGGTCTGGGCAGCCCTCGTGATGTCTATGTGATCAACAACCACTTCAAGAGCGGACCGGATACCTGTGTCGCTCACCGCACCGAGCAAGCCAGGTACAATGCGGCCATTGTGGCATTCCTGCAGGCTGAGAACCCGAACGCACGCATCGCCCTCGGCGGAGACTTGAACGTCTACCCGCGACCAGACAACACTGCTCTTGGCGCCACAGAACAACTTGGATCACTCTATGACCCTGATCTGGGATTGGCAAACCTGTGGGATGTCCTATTAGCCCAGGCGCCCGAGTCTGCCTACAGTTATGTCTATCTGGGCATGGCGCAGACACTCGATCAGATATTTGTCAACCAGGTCATGCGAACCGACCTGCAGCAAGTCCGCATTGCACACATTAACAGCGATTTCCCGGCTGATTATCCAGACGATGTGGCGCGCGGTACCAGTGACCATGACCCGAATGCGGCAACCTTTTCCAATTTACCAACCATTGATCGCCTGCAAGAATTGGTGCTGTACTATGATGCAAACGGTATGATCACCGGTAAAAACACAACTCGCATTCTTCTTGATTGGCTTGAGAGAGCGCTCCGCTACCAGCAGAACGGCAAACAGGATGCCTATCAGTCTCAACTGCAGGCCTTCATCGATCAGGTTTACGACTTCACGCCACAATTCATCATGCAAGAGGCCGCGGATTCACTGATCTTTGAAGCGACCTTGTTGAAATCACTGCCCTAGCTGGTCTTACGCTCGTGTGAGCATTATATTTCCAACAATTGTTATAGCAAAGGGGCCGCCCAAAAAGAAGGCGGTCCCTTTGTCGTTGGGAGGAAAGTCAGTGTAAACACTCAGGGTTTTGCGGCAGATTTTCTGGTCGCTGTTTTTTATATTTTGATTCACCATCTCAGGTTTACATTTGACTCAAATGGTCAAGGTTGATCCTTCCTGGCTCCAAACAGGGGCACGAGCAGATCCGCCAGGCCGGGCAACAGGGTTGCCGTCAGCACCAGGATCCGCCAGGATTTGGGGATGACGTAGATCCGGCGGGGGTGGTTCACCAAATAAGCCACCTGGTCAGCCACGTAGCTGATGGGCATCAAGCCCGGGTATTTGGGGGCGTCCGGCCGGCCCTCGGCGTGGGCCTTCAGGTTGGCCGAGATTTCCGAAGGCGTGAAACCCGGACAGAAAGCGGAGACATGCACCCCCGTTTTGAGCAGTTCACGGCGCAGGGCGTCTGAAAAACCCACCACCCCGTACTTGGTAGCAGAATAAATGGCGCCGGGGGGCACGGCCACCAGACCAGCGATGGAGGCCGTATTGATGATATGCCCCGCCTTTTGCTTGAGCATGACCGGCAAAACCGCATGGGCACATGCCATGACCGCCAGCAGGTTGATATTCACTTCTGTGACGATCTGCTCCCACTCCAGGTCCACAAAGGGTTTGTCCGCATTCACCCCGGCATTGTTGAAGAGCACATCCACCCTCCCCCAACGTTCAAGCGTGGCTTGCAGCATGGTGTCAATGTCCACCTGCTTGGTCACGTCCGTCGGCAGGACCAGCACCTCCCCGCCGGATTTCCGCGCCTCTTCAGCCACACTCTCCAGGCGCCCGGTACGCCGGGCTGCCAGGGTCAGGCACATGCCGTCCCGCCCAAGCCGGCGGGCAACTGCCGCCCCGATCCCACTGGAGGCACCTGTGATGATGACAACTTTTTTATCCATTCTTTACCTCTTCCTGAACAAGTCTATACATTATTATCGCGCCATTTTTTGAAACCGCACCTGTGACAATCCATAAACCTGGGTGATCTTGTTAAACCAAACCACCTGCCCATCTTCGCTGTGAAGACAGGCAGGTGTGTAAATAATATAAACGCTAGGGGAGTTTTTGCCTTACGGCTGTACGATCACTGTTCCTTTCATCGCAGCGTGGAATCCGCAGTGATACGTAAAAGTGCCGGCGCTATCGAATGTGTGGCTGTAGATGGCATCATTGGACAGACTGGTGGATTTAAAGCCACCATCATCCGCGACAATATTATGAGTAGCACTGTCATGGTTGGTCCAGGTGACGGTATCGCCAACCTTGATCGTGATCGTGTTCTTATCGAAGGCAAATCCGCTGATTTCCACATTGAAAATATTCGCGGAAGGAGCTGGTGCCGAGGTGGCGGAATCTACAACAACTGGTGCAGACGTGGGAGCCGTTGTTTCCGTTGCCGAAGCCACTACCGGTGCCGAATAGGGGTTGGTGGTTGATGCTGCATTGGGGGCACAAGCTGCCAGCAGGGCAGCCAGAGTTAAAGCGGTGATCATGAACCTGGTTTTCATATTAATCTCCTGTGTAAATAATTATGATATTTATGATACAAATTATATTATAAATCGGTTTTCGCCTTTATTCTGAGAATAGGATTAGAATTTTCAATATTCCCCACCGGCGACAGGATAAATGCTTTGCGGCTGCGCCCTCACAAATCCAGCAGGCTTTCACCGCGCTGGAATTATATAAATATCCTCCTTCTGTAGCATGACTCATTTACCATAAAGTAATAAAATAAGTAACTTCTCAAAAACACCGCACTTCCCTCTCTCTATTGAGATGACACTTTGCATTTATCAAAAGGAGCAAGGCATGAGTAAAAATATTCTCATCTTAAAAGGCAGTCCGCGCCAACAGGGCAACAGCAATGTACTGGCCGACCAGGTGGCTGAGGGAGCACGCCAGGCAGGTGCCCAGGTGGAGAGCATCACTCTGCACGGACTCGATATCCGCCCGTGTGATGGCTGCGATTCCTGCGTTGAGACCGGCGTATGCGTTCTCAAGGACGACATGCAGCCGCTCTACCCCAAGCTGCTGGCAGCGCATGCCCTGGTGCTGGCCAGCCCGGTCTACTGGTTCACTTACAGCGCCCAGCTCAAGACCTGCATTGACCGCTGGTATGCCGTTTGGAATTACAGGAAGGATCTCTTTAAAGGCAAACCGGTCGGCATCGTATTAAGCTACGGCGATGATGACCTGCACAGCTCCGGGGGCATCAATGCCATCCACACCTTTGAGAGCATGTTCCGCTTCCTGCAGGCGGACATTATCGGCATCGTGCATGCTTCCCTTGACGGTGTCGGCGATGCGCTCAAGCACCCCGACCTGCTCGAAAAAGCCCGGCAATTGGGCGGGAAGCTGGCCGGGTGAAGGGGTTTATATAAAAAATGCTTTAATGACAGCTAGTTGTAAGTGCGCTAAGAATAACCGGATGTTTCCCCAGCCTATTGCTCCCAAACAGGTTGGTTTTAAGGTAAATTTGCAGAATATCAAGAATCCGTTTAATCAATTCATTAGGTCGCATCTTTGCGACCAATGGCAAAGCATTACACGCATAGACTGAAAGGCAGTGCAGGTGTTGTATGAGATATGGAATAAGTGCGGCTGCAATAATTGTTCAGGATGAACAGGTTTTACTAGTCAATCATAGGGAAATTGGACGCTATGACTTCTGGGTGCCACCTGGCGGAAGTCTGGAAGGTAAAGAGTCCATTTTCGAGTGTGCCAAACGAGAGGTTTTTGAGGAGACAGGGTTAAGTGTTGAGTTGGACCTGATTCTCTATATTCAGGAATTTTGGGAGCCCGGGTACCACTTTTGCAAGTTCTTCATCTTATGTAAAGCGTTCAGTGGAACTCTCACTCTTGCGAACAAGAGGCGAGAAGAGGGCTTTCTGACGGATGCCCGCTTCTTTTCGCAAGATAATCTAGGTGAAATCACTGTTCATCCAAAGATTCTCAAAGGGCAATTCTGGAGTGATTTAAAATCAGAACACCCTGTAACGAGATATTTAGGGCTTGAGAATATAAGTTACTGATAGGTATCATTGTCGCCTAAAACCGACTCAGTAAACAATGAGTATTCGCCCAGCCAAAATAAGTTTATACTACTCTCAAGCAGAATCCATGCCAGCCCAGCCGCCGACCTGTGCCCCGCCGAAGGTCCCTGAAAAGGGCAGGGGTATGATCCAAACCGTTGAATGCTTGTATTGATTGAAATGACAAGGAGAAAGTATGCAATCATTTTTCGAAAACTATTTGAATAACTTGCAGGAACTTCATGACGAAATTCGCAATGCCGTGAAAGGGCTTCCACAAAATGCGCTGGACTGGATTTATGGTCCTGGCATGAATTCGTTGAATGTTTTAGTGGTTCATTTGACTGGCGCAGAACGTTATTGGATAAGTGATGTCCTGGTTGGCGAGCCGTCCGGGCGTGACAGAGAATCTGAATTTAAGATTCAAGGATTATCAGCGAATGAATTAGTCCAACGGCTTGGCGAAAATGAAAATTATATCCACAAAGCATTGGAAACATTTACTCTGCAAGAATTGGACAAGAAGATCATCTCTCCCAGAGATGGGCGCGAAGTTGCAGTCGGTTGGGTATTGTTTTATGTTTTAAAACATACAGCTCTGCATGTTGGGCAAATTCAATTAACGCACCAGTTATGGGAACAACGGAAGCAGGTTGTCCGCCGTAGATATCCGAAGGAGAAAGGGTGAACTGTGAGACCCAACGAAATATTATTTTAAAGGAACAAAAATGACGTACTCTGACCTGAAGCGCTACACCGAATCGAATCGCCTCGCCTGGAACGAAGTAATGCCTTTGCACCAGCGCGCCGCCAGTGAAACCCTGGACAAATTGTTCTTTCAAGCGGGTTATGTGCGTTTGGATGATAAGGAGATCGGGATGTTACAGCAGGTCGGCCTGAAAGGCAAAAACGTGGTTCACTTATGCTGCAACAATGGCACTGAGCTGATGTCTCTTAAGAACCTGGGCGCCGCTGATTGTGTTGGCTTCGATATCTCTGACCAGGCCATCCAGGAGGCCAGTCAGCGCGCCGCCCGCAGCCGCATCAATTGTCAATTTGTCCGCTCGGATGTTTATGAGATCGATAGAGCCTTTAACAACCGCTTTGACATCGTCTATATCAGCGCGGGCTGCCTGGGCTGGTTGCCGGACCTGGAACTGTTCTTCGAAAAGGCCTCCGCCTTGTTGAGGCAAGGCGGGCTGATCTTCATCCACGAGATCCACCCCCTTGCAGAGATGCTGCCATTTGATGATGACAAACAGCCTGTCAACTTGCGCATCGTGGAGCCATACTTTAAAACAGAACCCTATATCGATCAGGGTGGCCTGGATTATGTCGGGCATTCGGAATATATTTCGACTACCACTCAATATTGGTTTGCCCATACACTGTCCGATATTCTGATGGGTCTCATTAAAAACCACCTGCTCATTGAGCATTTCTCCGAACACGAAACAGACATTTCTTCCGGGCATCGCCAGGTCGAAGAGGCAAAAGCCGGCATCCCTTTGAGTTACATTTTGGTCGGGAGAAACCCGGGTTGAAATTCGAGAGCAAGCTGAAATGGCCGCAGGAAGGCTCAGAGCTCCAGGGGTATGCAACCACATGAACACACAGGCTGCCTTATGAACTTCACCATCGTTGGCCCCCACTTCGGCACATCAACCGTTTGCACGCCAATTCTGCGCTCCCTGCCGGAATGGTTTGGCATCGAAGAAGCCACCCTCCAGTATTCATCCGAAATTGAGCACCTGCCCACCTTCCTGGCATCCATTTCAGAACACACTCTTGGTTTTCTGAGTCTCAAACAACACAACACCTTTTCAGCCGAGATCTATGTCATGGGCGTCCAGCCGGAGGCCCAACGCCAGGGGATGGGCCAGGCTCTGCTGCATGCAACCCAAAGCTGGTTGAGGCAGCAAGGTGTCGAATATTTACAGGTCAAAACACTCGGGCCGTCACATGCTGACCCAAATTATGCCAGAACCAGGGATTTCTACCAGGCTATGGGCTTCAGGCCCCTGGAGGAACTCCTGCAGATATGGAACGAGCAGAATCCCTGCCTGATCCTCATCAAGCGGCTGTGAGCCTCCCTGCCACAGGTAGGTTGCCCACAGGGCAGCGGGTCTGAAACTTGCCTGCCTCAGGAGCAACGCATGTACGAACTGCGTTGCTCCTTTCGATTTAATTTCCCCATCCAATCCCCAACATCTCTCTTTTTTGAGTATTTATATATTTTTAATAGTATTACGATATAATTTATCTTGTAAGGAGTTTCACATGGGATTATCCAACGAAATACTTCTGGACATGTATTGGACGATGCTGCTGGCCAGGCGCACAGATGAGCGCGCCTGGGTACTGCACCGCCAGGGCAAAATCGCTTTTCACATCTCCGGCATCGGCCAGGAAGCCGCCCAGGTGGGCGCAGCCTTTGCCCTGCAAAGAGGCCAGGACTGGATCTCGCCTTATTATCGTGACCTGGCTCTCATGCTGGCCGTCGGGTTGACCCCGCTGGAATTCATGCTGAGCGTAATGGGTAAAAAAGGCGAGCCCTCTTCGGGCGCGCGCCAGATGCCCAGCCACTGGGGCCTGCGGCGCGCCAACGTGCTCAGCCATTCCGCACCGGTTGCCACCCAGACCTTGCACGCCTCCGGGCTGGGGCTGGCCATCAAGCTCAAGGGAGATAAGCACGTGGTACTGACCACCATCGGCGAGGGCTCCACCTCGCAGGGCGAGTGGTATGAAGCGGTCAACTGGGCCGCCATTCACAAGCTGCCGGTCATCTTCATGGTGGAGAACAACTCCTACGCCATCTCGGTGCCGCAGGATAAACAGATGGCGGTGCCCAGCGCGGCTGACAAGGCTTGCGGACTGGGGCTGCCGGGCATCAGCGTGGATGGCACCGACATTGTGGCGGTGTATTCAGCCATGCAAATCGCGGTCGAACGAGCCCGCTCGGGCGAAGGCGCCACCGTGATCGAAGCGCGTGCCTACCGCCTGACCCCGCACTCCTCGGACGATGATGATAGAGCCTACCGTTCGCGCGAGGAAGTTGAAACCTATAAGAAGAGCGATCCCATCCCGCTGACCCAGCGCCTGCTGCTCTCCAAGAAGATCGCCACCCAGGCGCAACTGGATGAGATGGAGAAGCGCGCCCAGACTGAGATCGAGCAGGCAGTGGCGGACGCCACTGCGGCGCCCTACCCATCGCCTGAAGAAGCCCTGCACCCGGTCTATGCCGAGGAGGTGACCCATGCCTGAGATGACCCTCATTGATGCCATCCGCCAGGGCATGGACGAAGAACTGGCGCACGACCCGAACGTTTTCATCGTGGGGGAGGATGTCGGTGTGCGCGGCGGGGTCTTTCGTGCCACCAGGGGATTGTTCGACAAATACGGTCCGCAGCGTGTCATGGATTCCCCGCTGGCCGAGGCTTCCATTATCGGCGTGGGCATCGGGGCAGCCTTGTACGGCATGCGCCCGATCTGCGAGATCCAGTTTGCCGATTTCATCCACCCGGCTTTCAACCAGATCATCAATGAAGCCGCCAAGATGTGCTACCGCTCCAACGGCGATTGGACCGTGCCGATGGTCATCCGCGCTCCCTACGGCGGCGGCATCGGCGGAGGCCTGTACCACTCCCAATCCCTGGAGGCTTTCTTCACCCACACTCCGGGTCTCAAGGTGGTGGTGCCTTCCAACCCTGCGGACGCCAAAGGCCTGCTTAAATCCGCGGTGCGTGACCCCAACCCGGTGCTCTTCTTTGAGCCCAAAAAGGGATACCGCCTGATCAAGGGCGAAGTGCCCGAGGGCGAGTATCTGGTGCCCATCGGCAAGGCGGATGTCAGCCGTGAGGGCACGGATGTGAGCGTCTTTGCCTATGGCATGATGCTGTATTACACCCTGCAGGCCGCACAAAAACTGGCTGCCGAGGACATCAGCGTGGAGGTGGTCGATCTGCGCACGCTTTACCCTGTTGACCGGGAAAGCATCCTGACCTCGGTCCGCAAGACCGGCAAAGCCCTGGTGGTCTACGAGGACAACCTGACCGGCGGCTATGGCGCCGAGATCGCGGCCATCATTGCCGAGCAGGCCTTCACCGACCTGGACGCGCCCGTCCGGCGCCTGGCCGGTCCGGATGTGCCCGCCGTGCCTTTCAGCCACCCGCTGCAGGACTGGTTCATGCTCAACCCGGACAAGATCGCCGCCGCCATCCGGGATCTGGCTAGTTATTAAAGAGCCGTTGACAGTTGGCTGTTGGCGGTATTATCAAATTTATTAGGAGGCAGGCATGGCAGGTGAAAAGGCTAAAAATTATCGCGATCTGATCGTCTGGCAATCAGGCATCCAACTGGTTAAGGATGTGTACATTCTGACCGGGAAATTTACTGATCATGAAAAATTCGGCCTGGCCAACCAATTACGCCGGGCAGCCGTCTCCATACCCTCCAATATTGCAGAGGGCCAGGCACGCGGCAATGGCGGCGATTTTCGGCGCTTTCTCTTGATGGCCATCGGCTCCCTGGCTGAAGTGGATACCCAACTGGTGCTTGCCGTGGAATTGGGGTACCTCGAACCAGCACACGCCGCATCCCTGGATCCCCAGATTACGGAACTGCGCATGAAACTTTATGCGCTCATCAAAAGCCTGCCCCAGAGAGTATAAAATCAGTTGAGCGACATCAACCGCTAACTGACAACTGTTCCGGAGGAAATATGCCAACCAAAGTAATCATGCCCCAACTGGGCGAATCCGTTGTCGAAGGCACCGTCACCAAATGGCTCAAAAAAGAAGGCGAGACCATCGCCGAGTTTGAAGCCCTGCTGGAAGTCAACACCGACAAAGTGGACACCGAGATTCCCAGCCCGGCCAGCGGGACAGTGCTCAAGCTGCTCGTGCCCGAGGGAATAACCGTCACGGCCGGCACCGTGCTGGCCTGGCTCGGTCAGCCCGGCGAAGACGTACCAGCGGATGACTCTGCCCCGGCAGCAGCCGCGCCCCAACCGGTGACTGCAGCCACTGCCCCCCGTGACTTGGGCTTCATCTCCCCCGTGGTCGCCAGGATCGCCCGCGAACACAACCTCGATCTGGGACAGGTTACCGCTACGGGGCAGGGCGGGCGTATCACCAAGAAGGATGTAATGGCATTCTTGGAATCGCACCCCTCCGCTGCTGCCGGAGCGGCAGCAGACATCCCCATCTGGGAGACCCCCGCCGATGGAGACCTGTTCCGCCCCACCGAGTTGATGTTCAAGTCCGCAGATGCTGCAGGTGCCGTTTCAGCCGCCCATCCGGTACTAGCCGCTCCAACAGCCTCGGGCGACCGGCTGATCCCTCACACCACCATCCGCCGCTCGATCGCCGAGCATATGCTCAAGAGCAAAAACATCTCCGCCCACGTCACCACCGTCATGGAAGCCGACCTCAGCCGGGTGGTGGCGCATCGCCTCGCCAGCAAGGCTGTTTTCGCACACGATGGAGCCAACCTGACCTACACGGCTTATTTCGTGTCAGCCTGCGTCAGTGCCCTCAAGGCTTTCCCGCAGGTCAATTCCTCCTGGAGTGAAGATGGCCTGCTGCTGCACTCCGCCATCAACATTGGCATGGCCACCTCCCTGGGGGAGGCCGGGCTGATCGTGCCGGTCATCAAGGCCGCCGACGGGTTGTCCCTGCTGGGGCTGGCACGCGCCGTCAATGACTTGTCCCAGCGCGCCCGTGAGCGCAAGTTGCAGCCCGACGAAGTCAAGGGCGGCACGTTCACTCTCACCAACCACGGCATCTCCGGGTCGCTGTTCGCCACACCCATCATCAACCAGCCGCAGTGCGGCATCCTGGGGGTGGGAGCGGTCCAGAAGCGCGCCATAATCATCAACGATGCCATTGCCATCCGCCCGATGGCCTACATCTCCCTGACCTTTGATCACCGCATCCTGGACGGCGCCTCTGCCGATTGGTTCCTGGCCAAAGTGGTGGATGTGCTCCAAAACTGGGCGGATTAAACACATCTTCAAAAAACCTCTCTTACCACCAGGTATTTACCACAAAGCACAAAGATATTTATCTATTAAGCTTCGTGACTTCGTGCCCCCCATGTTCAAGGGGGGTGTGACTCGTGTCCCCGCTTTTGGGGGGTTGTGGTTAAATCTTTTTTCATTAAAGTTATAGCCCTTTCGGGATTCTGTTTACTTGAGGGTATAATTTCATAAACATTTAATTCTTTCATCAGGAGACGTAATTTCTCAAAAAAGTGGGTTTTTGGGGTGTAACACCAACCTTCCCCCGAATTATTATAAAAATACAAGGAGATCTCGTCATGGAAAATTATGATGCAATTGTGATCGGTGCAGGACCCGGCGGCTACGTGGCTGCCATCCGCCTGGCGCAGCTGGGACAAAAGGTGGCCATTGTGGACAAGCAGTGGCTGGGCGGAGTCTGCCTGAACGTGGGCTGCATCCCCTCCAAATCCCTGCTCAAGAACGCCGAGGTGGCCCACACTTTGCGAGCACGCGGCAAGGAATTCGGTTTCAGCTTCGAGAACCTCAAGCTCGATTTTAGCGTGGCGTCCAAACGCTCCCGCCAGGTCTCGGACCGGCTGGTCAAAGGCGTTGGCTTCCTGATGAAGAAGAACAACATCAGTGTGTACATGGGCGCGGCGCACATCACCTCCAAAGATACCGTATCGGTGACCGATGCCGACGGAAAACAGAGCGATCTGCAAGCCAAAAATATCATCGTGGCCAGCGGCGCCAGCCCGATCGTTCCGGCCGCCTGGCAGGTGGATGGCGAAAAAGTGCTCACCTACCTGCACGCCATCCTGCAGGACAAGCTGCCCGCCTCGGTCATCATCATCGGTTCGGGCGCCATCGGGGTGGAGTTCGCCACCATCTGGAATTCCTACGGCGTGGAAGTCACCCTGGTGGAGATGCTGCCGCGCCTGGTTCCGCTGGAAGACGAAGAGGTCAGCGCTGAGTTGGAAAAAGCCTTCAAAAAGAACGGCATCCACGCGCTGACCGGGCATAAGGTCGAGGCCCTCGAGGCCACACCCACGGGTGTGCGCGTCACCGTTTCTGCAGCCGGGGAGAACAAGCTGCTCGAAGCCGATCAGGCCCTGGTGGCCATCGGTTTCAAACCCAATTCGTCCGGCCTGGGATTGGAGGAGCTGGGCGTCAAGATCAGCGAACGCGGTTTTGTGGAGATCGATGAGCGCATGGCTACCAATGTACCCGGCATCTGGGCCATCGGGGATGTGACCGGCAAACTCATGCTGGCGCATGTCAGCTCGGCCCAGGGCATCGTCTGCGCCGAGAACATCGCCGGTGCGGAGACCGTCACCCTGGATTACGAGATGATGCCGCGCGCCACCTACTCGCAGCCGCAAATAGCCTCCTTCGGCCTGACCGAAAAGCAGGCTGCTGAACGCGGCTACACCGTCAAGATCGGGCGCTTCCCCTTCCAGGCCAACGGCAAGGCACTGGGACTGGGCGATTACGCCGGCTGGGTCAAGCTGGTGGTGGACGAAAAGTACGGCGAGATCCTGGGCGCACACATGTTCGGCCCCGAAGTAACCGAGCTGCTGCCCGAGCTGACCCTGGCGCACATGCTCGAATTGACCCCGGCTGAGATCGCCCGCAACGTACATGCCCACCCGACCCTGTCTGAGGTGCTGATGGAAGCCGCGCATGCGGCCGAGGGGCACGCCATCCATATGTGATCGGTGGGCGTCTGCCCCGGCACTCATGCGCCGGGTTGTGCACCGAAAAGACGGTCTCAACCAGCCGCCACTTCCCCACCCGGTTGAAGGGATCATGATGACCAGAAATAGCATTAAAATTGCCTGAAAAAACATTTCGTTATCCATTTTCACCTTCAAGGCAGCTCAACTGACAATAAACTCGGCATATTTGCCGGTGCTATATTTATGCCTGTCATTTGGTTCGGGTTCGGTTTTGACCGGCCATTCGTTTTCAATGCGGAAAATAGCCGCACCGATGTACAGACCTTCTGCAAGGGCATTGTCCACATGCTGTTTGATCATGTCGACGGTCATGCCTGGAATGCGTGCGATCTTGCTGGATTTGGGTTCGTGGATACCGGCAATTTCGCAAGTACGTTTTAAAAGTCGGAAATTTTCCGATTCTTTAATAGTGGTGGTGGTGGTGGATTCAGCCTTGAAATGTGGTTCTCTACTATCTACTACTACACTACTACTAGAGGAAAAGTCGGAATTTTTCCGATTCTTTATCCACAGGTTTTCAACAGGTTCCCGGATAGCAGAAACAGGTAGTTGATAGCCTTCAGATATTGTCCATCCCCCGGTCACGCGCGTGATGATCTGAAATTCCTTCAGGCGGTGCAGCGCGCTGGCCGCGGTCTTGTCAGATATTCCCAACATGGAACAAATATGCTTCTCGGAAACTGGCTGGTGTTCGAAGGAAAGCAAGAGGGCTAATGTGATCGGCAGGCCGGACAGGGCGATGACCAGCAGGCGGGGATCAGATAATGGTTGCATGGGGACGGCTGCTCCTTTGAATGATTGAGTAGATTCAGGGATTCGAAGATCCCATACGTTGTTGGCTGGAGAGCCGCCCCCTTAAAACAACCGGCAAGAGTCGCATTCCGGGGACGACTCTTGCCAGGAATATAATAGAACAATTGTTCTAAATTACAAGACCCAATCT